>Ga0187872_10000013_pt1 | contig 231765 bp, 218 predicted proteins | sample June2016WEW_16_4_FD_132973 | JGI IMG/M metagenome (GOLD analysis project Ga0187872, IMG submission 132973) | Peatland microbial communities from SPRUCE experiment site at the Marcell Experimental Forest, Minnesota, USA - June2016WEW_16_40 | ecosystem: Environmental > Terrestrial > Soil >... | reverse complement strand
GTTCCACCGCCATCTGGCGGAACTCTAACGGATGCCTTCCCTTTCGCGTCATGGACACTCGCAGCTCCTTTCCCTGCAAAGTGTGTCAATTGCGAGTGTCTCACTTTAAGGGTTCAGTCCAAAAGGTGGGGTGAACGCCTCGGTGAGACAAAGAGTAGTTGGCACGCTTTCCTGGCTCTCAATCCAAGACGTCGTGCAGAAACGACGGGGACGCAATGGTCCTGCGTTGCCTCGCCTCGGTGAAACTGAGCGTCACGCTTGACGTGATCTTCCGCTGCGGAATCCGGGGCATGTGAATAAGCGTTCCGGGAAATGGTGAATACGGATTCCGGGAAATGCTGAAATCGGATTCCGGCGGGATGTGGAACGCAAAACGGGCATGGTCCGGAATCGTTATTCACATCCCGGAATGATTTTCTGAAAAAGCCTTAATCGAAGCAGGCGGCGCTGGACACAGCGGGGCGAAGTCGATTCCACGGACGTGGAGGAGAACTTCGTGCCCCAGGAGCGTGTGTCCATGCGAAAGCTAAAAGAGGTTCTACGTCTGCGGTTCGATCTGGGGCTGCACCAGAATCAGATCGCCCGCAGTTGTTCGATCGGTCAAGCGACCGTTCATCGGTATTTACAAAAAGCCGCTGCGGCCGGTTTAAGCTGGCCGCTGCCGGAGGAGATCGATGATCGCCGGTTGGAGGAACTGTTGTTCCCCGCGGCGGTCGGGCGTCCCAGCCAAACCATTCGACCGTTGCCGGATTTTGCCGAAGTGCGCCGGCAACTGCAGGTTCACAAACACCTGACCTTGCAGTTGGTCTGGGAAGAGTATCGCGAAACCCAACCCGATGGCTACCGCTACAGCCGCTTCTGCGAGTTATATGAGCGCTGGAGCCGCAATCAGGATGTGGTCCTGCGCCAGGAGCATCGCGCGGGTGAGAAGATGTTCGTCGACTGGGCCGGCGACACCATCCCGCTCCATGACTCACGCACCGGCGATATCACGCCGGCCTCGTTGTTCGTCGCGGTTCTCGGCGCCAGCACGTACACCTTTGCGCGCGCCACGCTGAGTCAGGATCTGGGCAGCTGGGTGGAGTGCCACGTCGCCGCTTTTGAATACTGCCTAGGCACACCTCGACTGGTGATTCCAGACAACCCTCGCACTGGTGTGGATCGCGCCTGCCGCTATGAGCCCGACCTGAACCGTACCTATCACGAGATGGCGTTGCATTATGGCGTCGCCGTCATGCCAGCGCGTCCGAGAAAACCTCCGGACAAAGCCAAGGTAGAAAATGCAGTTTTGTTAACCGAGCGTTGGATTATCGCCGCTCTGCGCCATCACAAGTTTCATGCGCTGTCAGAGTTGAATAAGGCGATCTCCGAGTTACTGGAGAAACTCAACCATCGGCCCTTCCGCAAGCGTGAAGGATCGCGCGCCAGCTTGTTCGCTGAACTGGATCGACCGGCATTGCAGCAGTTACCAGCCGAACGCTACATTCTGGCTCACTGGAAAACGGTTCGTGCCTCCATCGATTACCACGTCGAGGTGGACCGTCATTATTACAGCGTCCCTTACCAACTGGCCGGCCAAAAACTAGAGGCCCGTTCGACCGCCGCCACAGTAGAGATCTTCCATGGCGGAAAACGAGTCGCTTCGCACCTACGCAGCAGCGCCGCTTATCGCCACACCACTGTCTCCGCCCACATGCCCAAAAGCCACCAGGCGCATCTGGAATGGACGCCCTCGCGGTTGATCCATTGGGCCGAAGGCGTCGGTGTGGCCACTGCCGAAGTGGTCCGCACGATACTGGAGCGCAAGCCGCATCCAGAGATGGGTTATCGCGCCTGCCTGGGCATTCTGAGTCTGGAAAAGATCTACACCAAGCCAAGACTGGAAGCTGCCAGCCAGCGCGCTGTGCAACTCCAAGCGTTCTCGTATCAGAGTCTGAAATCCATTCTGAAACGCTCACTCGACCGCCAACTGGTGCTCGATGCAGAGGGCGTTCCTCCGGGCCCTCGCCATGAAAACTTGCGCGGACCTCTTTACTACGATCCGCCCACCAAGCTGGTGCAGTAGCGGCGTGCACCGATCTCAAAAGGAGCCCTCCATGTTAAACCAACAAACCATCGAGAAACTTCACAGCATGAAACTGCACGGACTCGCTGACGCCTTCCGTGCACAACTGGAAACCACCGAAGCCAGCCAGCTCAGCTTCGAAGAACGCTTTGCGCTGCTGGTCGATCAGCAGTGGTTGTGGAAAGAGAATCGAGCCTTGGCACGGCGGCTACGAGCCGCTCACTTGAAGGAACGCGGCGTGATCGAAGATGTCGATTACCAACATCCCCGCAGCCTCGATCGTAAGTTAGTGCGCACCCTCTGTTCCAGCGATTGGGTGCGCCAGCATCAGAGCATCCTCCTGCTCGGACCCACCGGCATCGGCAAAAGTTGGTTGGCGTGCGCGCTGGCGCAGAAAGCCTGTCGCGATGGTTTCTCCGTGCTGCACAAACGGACTTCGGAACTGTTTCGCGAACTGGCCGTGGCGCACGCCGATGGCAGCATCGGCCGATTCCTGGTCCGGCTCTCTCGCATCGACATTCTCCTGCTGGACGACTTCGCCATGGCGCCCTTGAAAGATGCCGAACGCCGTGACTTCTTGGAGATCTGCGACGACCGCTACCAGCGCCGCTCTCTCATCCTGACTTCGCAAATGCCAGTGGCGCACTGGCACGAGCAGATCGGCGACCCCACCATCGCCGACAGCATCCTGGACCGTCTGATTCACAACGCGTATCGCATCGAGTTGAAGGGCGAATCGATGAGAAAGAAACGGCGCAAGCCCGGCGAGGACGAACCACAATGATCACCGCTATACTAAGCCCGACCAGCCCCCTTTCCCTTCATTACCATCTTTCAGAACGGTCCTCGCCGTCCAGGGTTCGCTGCGCCGCGCAAAACCCGCGCGCCCTGGACCGCTCCGGGCCGTTCCGAACACTTACCTTAGAGAAGGGAAAGGGGGCCAATGCAAAGCCAAACCCACTCTCAGCTTGCAGCTCTGTGCCGCCCCCCGCTGGTCGGCCCCCACCGAAAATCCACTTTCCCCCTTGACCATGTGAATAACCTTCAGGCATGATTGCAAGTGCCAGCGTCGCTCGCTTCGACGGTTTATTCAGATCGTCGGAACGCTCTATTCACATCGCCGGAATACGCACTTCCGCTCCGCCACTGAGCGCAACTACCCTGCGGGGCACCCGCGAATTCGTAATGAAAGAGACAGGGTTGGCATCGGATGGCGGCGCTGCCATTTCTGGCGAACCCAACCATTCCGGCCCGGCGCAGTCTGCCCAGTGCAGATTGCACTAATTCTCAATGCATATGACCTGAGGTTGCGACGGCCCTACTTACGCTGCACGAGTATTGGCACTGAAACGGCCCTTGCTTCCGGCCAGTCGCTTAGCACTTCGCCTTCCTTGAGTTCCACCTTCGGGTCGAGTATGGCCCGGATCTCGAATTTCTTGCCCGCATCGGCATTTTCGGCACGCCCCAGATATGTAATGCCGGTCCATTTACCGTCATTGCCAACAACAATCTTCGGCTGTACCAATACGAAGATGTATCGAGCGGGTGATATCCGGGCTCCTGTCGGGCCGACATCCGGCAGGATGGGATGGAGCGTTTGCGGCAAAAAAAACGGAGCCTCGGATTCGGGCAGACCTGACCGAACACATCCTTGGGGGTGCCGCCCGTTCTTGGCGGCATGGGGGAACCATCCCCGCCCCGGCGTCCCCTTGGGGGGAATGAGAAAGGGGGATGAAAGTCTTTGATGAAAGGCCTTGAATCGAAGCGGCGACGCCACTGCACCCTTGTGAAAACCGCGCGAGCGCGACCGGAGTGACAATGGAGTGTGGCCGATATTCTTGATCGATTGCAAGCAAGCAACGACAAGGGAAGACTCTTTGAGCTGGTCCTGCAGGCAGGGCTCAAAGATCAAGGGTTCTTCAATGTGCAAAGGCAACAGTCGGGCACGCAATTTGGCTTCGACCTAATTGCCTACCGGCGGCATCCCGACGGGCGTCCCGAGGTGTGGAAGTTCGAGTGCAAAAACACGCGGTCTGCCATCACGATCGACGATATCGCTCCTAAGCTAATCTGGCACCAGGGTGTCACGACGATTGATGTCTTCGTGATCGCAAGTGTATCGCCGCTGAGCAATAGCCTCCGCCACCTGCTTGAAAACCACGACCTTCCAATGCGAATCGAGGTGTGGTCGGGTCCTTTTTTAGAGCAGGTAGTTTCGCGAAGCAGAGGGGCATGTGACCAGCTTGGCATCCCGGCTGAAATCGCGCCGGGTGAGGCCGCCTCGGACTGTCGGCCCGAAGTATTTTCGCCCCAACAGCGGTGTTTTCTTGACGTAACGCACCAGATGAATCCGCCTCCCGCGTTTCACTACATTGCTGTTGGCGATGCCGTGACGAAGGCATACTCCCTTTCGGGCTTTCAGCTTCTCCTGACCGTTACAAATCGAGCGCACGTGGAATGCCTTGTCAGCTCTCTGACCCTATTCACTCAGTCCTACTCGAATCAGTCTGCACGGATTCTTGTCCAAGAGAAGCCAAAAGGGTTCTTCGAGCCGATAGAGGTTTCGGTCACTCCGACAACTCATCCTGGCTCGGAGGTCGATGTTCTGTGCGGAAAAATGTGGAAGATCGCTGCACACTCAGTCGAGGTTCTCCGCCTGACGCTCGCCCGTCAAACCATACCGGGGACATATTGGCTCCGTCTGAAAGCGCGAGCCCGGCTCGGAGAGAAAGATGCGTCGATGAGCTCTGTTGTGCTAATCGTCAACGTCCTCGGAAAGAAGGACGATGTCCTACGCCTCAAAGTTGCAGGACGTCATTACGATTCGCCAGTATCGACAATATTGGGCGTGCCTCAAAAGGAATGGAAGAGTTTGAAGCGCAGGGCCTCACGTGCAAACGAATTCGTTTTCTTAGGCCCAACTTCAACCGATGTAATCCGCGGAGCAAAGGATACCGAATGGGTGGTACGGGCCCTACCGGTTAAGGACGCTGGCCCCGGCCGCAAGGAGTTCTCCACCGATACTGTATCTCGCGTGGTCCATTCGTTCGGCATCCCGGTCGAGGAAGAACTGTACTCAGTTGGCGAGACAATTCGTCGGATATCGGGCCACGATGAAATGCAGGATCTTCTGCTGCGCCAAATCCACCGGAGAGGCACATTGGAATCGTCGACCCCGAAATGAAGGCATCGGCCCTTTTTCAGTTATCAATTTCATCGTCATACGCCCGGCTCTTCATTTCAGTTGTACCAACTCGCTCCGTACGGTCCCCGCCTCAAAGCCAGCATGAAAAACGTGACTTGGCGTTGTCGATGTTGGGGTGCGGTGGGCCCGGTAAAGCCGGTGCCAACCAGCCTAAGGGACGTGGGGCTGGCCATCCCGCTGCCGGTCGTAAAGACGGGACTCGAACTCGCTGAGGCGCGACTACGCGAATACAGCACCGATGATTTTTGGCGCAGTTCCTACTTTTGAGGAGATCATGACATCTATCGCCGAGATCGATGCGGCCGTCAATCGGCTTCCGTGACACGTCGGAGAGATCATCCGCATATCCCTTCCAGGCAATTGCCGCGGCTTATTACAACGAGTGAACCCGCGGGATCGAAACAGCAACCGCAATGCGTTCGGCAAAGCTGCGAGTATGCAGAATCTAGGATGCCGCGAGTTGGGCCCCCTTTGTTCCCTTGTACGTGGAGCCGGGTATTCGTAGCTCACATCCGTGTCGTGTTGGCGGGGAGACAGCGTTAGAATCGTGCTAAGCCCAAGGCTCTAGTCCAGTGCGCTTTGCGGCATCGTAAAGGTTCGTCTTCAGGTGGCGGTATATCCATTCAATCGCTTCGTGGGTTCTCTCCCAAGGATGAGATTTCCGCAACGTAAAGTGTGCGCCTGCCTTATCGGCCATGATGATGAACCCTAGCAGGAGGGCGCATTCATCCCCTGTGAGCGTTGATACGTCAACAAGCGTTCCACCCATGTCCTCGAAGGTAACGTCATCGGGCTTTACATCGAACGGTGCGAGTGCATTGCCGCTCTTGCCGATGCCGAGCATACTCAGATACGTCCGTCCGACCACCAACGATGCTACGAAGCAAGCATTAAGCCGCTGCACCGGTCCACGTTGAGCCGTCCATGATTCGCGCGTCATTTTGTGGTGTGCAAGGAGAACCCCGGTTCGGTACGGCAGGTCTTCCGCGAAGTGTCGCTCGATTTCGTCTTTGCTAAGTTTGCCCATAACGATTAAACGGAAGTGGCCCATGTCTCGAAATCTATCGCCGGGAACGAATTCACATTCTTGAAGCCGTGTCCCCGAAAATCTTCTACGATGAGGTCGCTTGTACTCCGGCAATGTACATTCACGATAGCGTCCCGATTAATATTTTCAAACAGCAGCTCACGAGCTTTCACATCAGCGGATGGCATACTGTAACCGTGGATGAACACCTCGGTTGCATCACGAAGGCGCTGAGCCGCAGCGGTCCAAAGCGGCAGCCAAAACTGCTCCCAGTAGAACTTCTTTTGCGGATCGGGCAGAATAAACGTGCCGGAATTGTTGACCGCCGCTCCATTCGGCCCGATCCGTGCGTCAACAAGCCCGTCATAACCAAGAATGTTCAAGTCGCGCGAGAAGATGAGCGGGGGAGGATTCTCCTGCATCGGCGTCTGAAACCAGTTCACACTTCCGTGCAATTTGTAAATCGTCGTGGGTGAAACAGGCCGGTCGGCGAAAGCGGTAAAACCGTATCCGTTCCCGATGTCCCACTTTCCCGCCTTAATGAGCGCCCGTTCCAATGCGAGGTCGTAGTTGAGCGTGATAACCGTCGAGTCAGGACCGATTCGCTTCTCAGCAAAGCTGTCGTAGGCGGTTAAACCGGTACGCTTCTGTTCCGTCTGATAGAACAACTCCCGGAACGCCATTATCAGGTCGCTGCGAAGATATTGAGGGTAGAACCCTTCTGCCGGCTCATCGGGATTCCCGCAAGCCTCTCCCTGCATGCGTTTGGTGCAGTCGTGGAAAATATCCTTGTAGTCCTGCCGGTATGTAGTGGTTCCAGTTGGCTTCACCCGCTCGTGCCCGGATTCTTCGAGCCTTCCAAGAATGCCCTCGAAATCATTGAGCGATCCGAACGTTTCGCGGACCTGGACGATACGATTGCGGCACCAACCCACCCGATCCTCAGAATCATCGCAGCCGTCAAGCCAGTCGGATAAGCCCTGGAGCAGCCTCGATGCCAAAGGATAGCCTGCGTTCGCCGATGCTCCAGCTCCCAGAACATAGGCTGTCATGTGATTTCATCATACGCCCGCTCCCTCCCCAGGCCAACAACATCGATACTTATCTTCACGTGAAACCTGCCTCAGTCCGGCCTTCACGATTTTGCAAACCGCGGCCCGCGATGGCACGAGTGGCAGCTTGCAATCAGGCGGTCGCGTGGCTCTCCGGTTTTTCACAAGATCGGCTGATGCTGGCCGCAAAACCGGGCACGACACATGGGTTGACAGGCACGGCCGCCGCATCCACCCGGTGCTACGCCACAAGTCCGTATCCATTGCCTCTCTGTACTGTACCGGAATGGAACTGGAGGCCCAGGGTGGGTGCAGCCGCACGGCGTTCCTGCGGAAATTCAAGAGCTAGTGCGCTGCCAGGACCGTCGGTAGGCGGTGCAGTATGGCCTCTAAGCTATTGATTTTACAGTGGGAGGTGCGTTCTATTCCAAAGAGGCTCACTGGAGGTATATGAAGAGCGCGCCAAAGTCCTTAATTATGGAAAAATAGCGCCTCAAGTATACCTTTTGGGTGGACTCGGACACATGGTTGGTATATCATAGCTGCATAACTTCTCCCACAATGCGAATTTCAGCATGATAGATATACCTGAAGCTCTAGAACCCGCCCGCTTTTCGTCCCAAGCCCGCGCCAGGCTTTCCGCCGTGCTGCAAACGGCGAAGGACTTGGTCACGATTGAAGATACGATGAAGGCTCTTGAGACGGACCGGTCCACGTCGGCAAAACTCCTATCAAGGTGGCAGCGCCAAGGCTGGCTTAAGCGCGTTGGACGCGGCATCTACGCACCCATTCCACTCGATGCGCTCACGACGCAGCAAGTTCTCAAAGACCCTTGGGTGCTGGTTCCGGTACTCTTCGCGCCGGGCTACATCGGCGGCTGGACCGCAGCTGAGCACTGGGACTTCACCGAGCAACTCTTTCGCAGCATCTTCGTATTCACCGCGCGATCCTTTCGCACGAAAGAGCAAACCATCCAGGGGGCATCCTTCACCCTCACGAGCATCTCGGAAAGCGCGATATTTGGAACCAAGATGCTCTGGCGGGGCCAAGCACGAGTAGCAATTTCCGACAAGCACCGCACGATCATCGACATGCTGGCAGACCCTAGGGCAGGGGGCGGCATCCGTCACGTCAATCAGTGCCTCCAAAAATATTTGCGCGATTCAGAAGCAAGCACCGATACGCTCATTCGCTACGGCGAAATGCTGGGCAATGGAGCAGTATTCAAGCGACTCGGATTCCTCATGTCTCAGCAGCCCGGCAATGAACCGCTTGTGCAGTCATGCAGGGAGCGTCTTACTCAAGGCAACGCAAAGCTTGATCCGGCCTTGCCATGCAAGCGTCTCGTAAAGGCGTGGCGGCTGTGGATTCCAAAGACCTGGGACAGGGAGCAGCCGCATGATTGATCGCCGCGAGCTTCTTGCTAGCGCAGGCAATCTTGGCCTGCTGCCCAACGTTGTCGAAAAAGACTACGTCTTGGGCTGGCTACTTGCGGGCATCTTTAATCATGCTGCGCTCAAGGACAGTTGGGTATTCAAAGGCGGGACGTGCCTCAAGAAATGCTATTTCGAGACGTACCGCTTCTCGGAAGACCTTGACTTCACGTTGTCGGACGAGTTGCATCTGACTCTCGATTTCCTGGTATCGACGTTTCGAGAAATTGGCGCATGGGTCTACGAGCAGACTGGCATCGAACTCCCGCCTGACAAGGTTTACTTCGAGGTCTTTCAAAATCGACGAGGGCGAACCGCCGGGCAAGGACGAATCTCCTATCGCGGTCCCATCGCTCCGGCGTCAGGTGACCTGCCAAGAATCAAGCTCGACCTCACACTCGACGAGGTGTTGGTCTTGCCGCCGGTCAGTCGGCCGGTATCGCATCCATACTCCGACAGCACGGACGACGGCATACATGCGCGTTGTTACAGCTACGAAGAGGTCTTCGCGGAAAAGGTGCGGGCGCTGGCCGAGCGGGCGCGTCCGCGCGATCTCTACGACGTGATCAATCTCTTCCGGCATGATGAGTTTCATCCCGCCGCCCCAGTCATCCATGACACCTTGTCGAAGAAATGCGCCTTCAAAGGGATTCCATTCCCGACTCTCGCGGTGCTCTCGCTCCTGCGTGAAGAGCTTGAGGCGGACTGGGTCGTCATGCTCGACCACCAGCTTCCTGCATTGCCGCCGGTAGATGCTTTCTGGAGCGAACTTCCAGCATTGTTTGCATGGCTTGAAGCAGGAACACAACCCGCCGTTCTCGCGGCGTATCCGATGGGAGCAGGGGATGTCGTCATCAGGCCCCCAGCAGGTTCCATCTCGATCCCCGGCATGGCGAGTTCGGCACCGATTGAAATCATTCGCTTCGCCGCTTCAAACCGCATACGTGTGGAACTCGATTACGTGGATGAAAAAGGAATTCGCGGTACCCGCATCATTGAACCGTACTCCATGCGACGCACGCAGGCTGGAGATATCCTTCTTCATGCCCTGCGGGCGGACGGTACAGGACATCGAAGCTACCGGGTTGACCGCATCGTCGCAGTTCGGGCAACGAAGCAAAGCTTCACGCCACGCTACGCGATTGAACTCACACCGATGGGTCCAATCTCCGCTGCGCCGGCTTCGTATTCACCGCGAATCACAACATTCAAACCGGCAGCGCCCTCCCGAACAACCGGCAGGACAGGGCCGATCTACGTTTATCAGTGCAGCCGGTGCAGCAAGCGCTTCGAGCATTCCAAGCGGGATGCCACTCTTCGGGCACACAAAGACAATAACGGATGGCCATGTTCTGGCCGTCACGGCGTTTGGGTGGAGACGAAGTGATGCGAGTGACGTAAGAAGAATAGCCGTGAACCAGAGGATGATTGAGAGAAATGATGGGAAAGAACACCAAGGCAATCATTACGGTCTCCACCCGCGAGGCGACGCTCAAGAAACGCTTCCGACGCCACCTCAAGTCGTTGGGCTTTCAGAAGGCCGACGATGGCTCGCTCCTACCTCCAGGCACCGGGAAGGATGTCGTGCGCACCATCCACGGCGCACAACGAAATGATCGCTTGGCCGCCAGCCAAACGTTTCTCTCCGAACGTCTACCGAAGCTCATGAAGCATTTCGCGTCGGGGGACGACGTAGATCCTGCGAAGATTTCGCCCGTGCTCCAACCCATATCCAGCAAATCATGGGAAGGCGATTTATTTCGGCTTGCCTCCTTGACATGGTCGGTGCCTGTATCCAATGGCTTCGGTCGGAGGCTGCGATTCCTCGTCTGGGACAATCACAATGGCAAGCTGATCGGCATCATCGCCATCGGTGACCCCGTCTTCAATTTATCGGCTCGCGACAACCTTATCGATTGGGACGTAAAAGCGCGCGGAGAACGGCTCGTCAATATCATGGACGCCTATGTTCTCGGTGCGCTCCCGCCCTACAACGCACTTCTTGGAGGGAAGCTCGTCGCCTGCTTAGTTCGCAGCCGTGATGTCTACGACCATTTTTCCAAGGCCTACGGAAAGACCACCGGCATCATTTCAGGGCAGGAGAAGAAGGCCAGGCTGCTCGCCGTCACAACATCCTCTTCCATGGGGCGGTCTTCGGTATACAACCGGCTGAAGCTCGGCGGAATGGAATATTTCAGTCCTATCGGCTATACGGGTGGTTGGGGACACTTCCATATCCCCGATAGCCTGTTTGCGGACCTTCGCGACTACCTCCGTGAGATCGGCCATTCGTACGCCGACCAGCACCAATTCGGTGAAGGCCCGAACTGGCGGATGCGCACTACCCGGGCTGCGCTTGGAGCATTGGGTTTTAACGACGATCTGCTCCGCCACGGAATTCAGCGGGAAGTATTCTTGAGTCAGCTCGCCGATAATGCCTTGAAGATTTTGCGCAGCGGAAAAGGTAAACCTGATTTGTCATCCCTTCTTTCTGCCGATGACGTCTCAAATCTCGCTGTGGAACGCTGGATGCTCCCCCGGTCGCAGCGCATGCCCGAGTTCAAGCTCTGGAAGCGCGAAAGCATCGAGGCGCTCATTTGGGAGCCGCGCGCTGAGGTTCCGCTTAAGCTTCGCAAACTGGGCTAACCCCTCGTAAGATGACTCTCATGGCGATGTCTCTCGATCAATGTCAGCAACGGTTGGAGAGCCATTTCGCGCAACTCGCATCGGCGAGGTCCTTTTCAGAGTTTCCATTGTTTGCCCTTGAGCACGGCTTGACGGAAGACGAGTTCGATGAGATCAGAGAGCTCTTGCACGCCGAATTGGCGGAAGGGTGGAGGATGGGAAGACATTGGCTCGTCTGGGTCGCGTATGCGACAGAACTGGGCTATGACTACGACGGCGATGAATATTGGCATTCATTTGAGCAGCGCACACCGCGTTGGCGGGAGCCGATCACCTCCACTCGCCGCAACCTACTCCGCACGTGGTTTTCCAAATTCCAGACCACTTACCAAGGCGTTAAACCGTCCGGCCCGTGGGCCGAGTGGTTCTCGATCATCGCGTGGCCAATCACCCATGCCATCCTGCCCAGGTATCTTCAATGGCAATTTGCAAAGACCCTGTATGACTTGCGCTACCAACTTGCGCATCTTGAGACCCTAAGTCCGAGCGCCGTCGGCTCACTCCTCGCCGCCAACGCTTGGGACGCCTCGTCGCGGTTCAGGGAATTTCTCCAACAACAGGAACTCGCAGGTCGAATCGTCCTTGCGCTGCTGAGCGACAGGACCGTGGAGGGCCAAAGCCCTATTTATCCTCAAACCCTCGAAAGGCTCGTCGCCGATCTTGAACAGGTGCAAAGCACCCGTGAATGGCTGGGGGAGACTCGGCGTCTGGTTGCCGACCGCTTGAAGGGCGCGGCGCGAGGGCCCGGCGAAGCACCGATGGACCGAGCCGCGGAGCACGGAGGTGACAACAACGCAACGCGCGACGCGCTGCGTATCCGCCCGACGCTGATGCTTCGCCGATCGACAGCCTCAACGTGGTCCATTGTCATCGACATTCCCAGTTTTGCAAGTGTGGCCAGGTCCCAGCCCGACCTCCACGCGCTGCTGCGCAGTTCCCGATGTAAGATCACTGGAACCGGCGACACCTGGCTACCGAGCGGTTGGCTACTTTCCAGTTCCCGCAGAAGAGTACTGAAGGGCTGGCCCGGCGCGGGCACACCGCTTGTGACGTTTGAGCGGCCAAACCCGGACCTGGATCAGTGGATCGCCCGTGAAACCCGGCTGCCCACCGGACCAACTTGGCTCTGCCGGATCGGAGGCGATGGCCTCGCCCGCGAGATTGCTGGCCGCATGGTTCGACCTGGCCGAAAATATATCCTGATCAGCGAGGCTGAGATTACCTCCCGTTATTCCTTTCTTGCGCCGTGCAAGGTGGACTGCACTGGAATACATGCTGTCCTTCTCTCCATTCCCGCCACTGTCTCTTTCGAGACCATGAAGGCATTGCAGCAATGGGGCTTGCAGGTGGGTCGAACCGTACGCATTTGGCCAGCCGGACTTTCCGGTCGTGGCTTCGACGGCGAAGGGCGAAGCGAATGGCTAACGACCGAAGCGCCCTGTTTCGGGATCGTGCACGACCATCCCGTAGACGCCTATAGCCTTCGCCTAGACAGCGGGGAAGAGTCGCTTATTAAGGCTACCGGCGTCGGCACTCCGGTCTTTGTGAAGATGGCACCGCTTCCGCCCGGACGGCACACGCTTCTGGTGAAGGCGCGCCAAGGCTATATGCCCGGCGTAACCACATCATCTCCAGCGGAAGGCATCATCACTTTGGACGTTCGGGAACCCGAACCCTGGATTCCCGGTACAACATCACACGCCGGGCTTGCTATCTCTTTGGACTCGGACGCGCCTAGCTTGGATGGGTTTTGGGACGGCAACGTAGGCGTCAGCATTCTGGGTCCGGCAGGACACCAAGTCACGTGTACGATCAGCCTTCAAACGGCGAGCGGGAAGGAGCTACTCGCTGAACAGATCGGCACCTTTGATCTGCCGGTTGCGCCCTCGGAATGGTTCAAGAAGTTCCAGCCATTCGTGAAGGACGAACGTCGGACATGGACCTACCTCGAAGCGACTTCCGGTCGCTTCCTGGTCAGCGGTGACGAACTGGGAGAATACGCCCTTCGCCTGGAGCGCGACGTAAAACCGGTTCGGTGGGTGTGCCGAAACACCCATCGGGCTACGACGGTACGCCTAATCGACGATGCCGGTGGCGACGACGCCTCCACCTGCCGTTTCTTCAGCTTTCGGAGCCCCGCCATACCGACTAACCTCGACGCCGAGACAATGATGGCCGGATTTGACGTGCCAGCGCCCGGCGGGATATTCGAGGCTCGGCATGGGAAGTTCCAAGACACAATCGACATCAGCATCCCACCAAACGGACATGGCTTTGCAGACCTTCTGATCGAGCCAGATATGCTCGGACTTGAGAGTGACACCTTCCCCATCACGAGTATTCTCGAAGCGGTGACGCTTTGGAGCGACGCTCGGCTGCTCGGACCGCTCGTCGCCATCAGGCGCAATCGTGTTATTGAACGACTGGTCAACCAACTGTATAGTCGGCTCTGCGGTAAACGCTGGGCGGATGCAGAGGCCGCCTATCTCTCAAGTAGGCATTCGGGACTCGACAGACAGGCGCTTGAAAGATCGGTCGGTGGCCCGCCCGCATTTCCCATTGTCTTAGGCCGCGAATACGACCGAATGGAAGCTGGAACAAGCTCGGGTAAGTATTGGTTTTCCGGGGTTGCGGCTCGCTATCAAGTCTCTACAGACCAAGGTCTGTGTGAATTTGCTCTACAGTTTTCCAGTCACCCTCACGAATTACCTCCGATACCGCAATCTATACTTGACGGATTACTCTTAGAGATTAAAGAAAAGAGCGTGCTGTTACGCGGCGCAAGGTTGGTAGCACTGCTTGCCGCGAGCAGGAAGCCCGGACCTTTTGGTGGTGTGTTCCCGAGGTGGAAATGGTGATCGAAGAAAGTTCACGCGAAGGCGTCCTGAGGACAAGCCGTGAGAGTTTGGGCCTGTCCGCTGCCGATGCAGACCTTATCGACGACCCCATGCTCGCGGCGTTACTCCGGCGTGCCGCAGGAATCCTCTGCCCGTGCGCGCCCTCAACGATCATCGCGTCGGTCCTGGAAGGACTCCAGTATCTCGTGGAAGACGGGGATTTGACCGAGAAGCGGCTCGCCGACTTAGCGGACAGGTTGATTATCAGCGGCGACCTGCTCGAACTGAATCAGGTGACGACCGATGACCCGACCGTCAGGGGCACGTGGGTCTTTGCAGCGCCGCCGAGTTTCGTCGAGAGGCCCGACGGCAGCATTTTCTTGCTTGGTATTGTGCCGGACGAAGTTACGCCCCTGCCAGCATCACTTGCCGCGCGCATCGTTCATGAGGGTTTGCTGCGAGTCCTCACGCCGGAACCTTCCGCGAACCTGCGGTCCGTTCTTCGCGACCTTGGATGGCTTGAACTTTCCAAGACCGCATGGCTCAAGGCTCCCAAGACAGAATCCGCCGAACAAATGCGAGAGTCGATGCTCCAGCGGCTCCATGGGCAGCCCGCGAGCGGTGCCATCGCCGACGCCTTGATTCTCGATCCCTCCCGCGACGCCCATTACTACGCCGGTCGCTGGGTGAATCCCACCGACCAAAATGGACACTTCGTTGCGCGCAGGCCGCAGGCGCATGGAGCACCGCTTTGGGGTTACGCTGCTGTCATGGGCGGCGCGGTGACCAAGTTCCTCGATTTACCCATAAAGGGAATGCGCTGGCGCGGGTGCGATGTCGCATGGCACCTCCAAATGGCAATCGACGACGGTTTGGGAATACGGCAGACCTATATGTGTCGCGCAGCACCGGACGGGGTCTACCTGGATTTCTTTTCGCCCTTACCGCTGTGGGCTGAGCGACGCCTGGCCGTTCTCGGTCGTCCAGCCCCTCGGGAAAAGTGTTTGTTCACCTACTGGATACCGCAGCGCGAAGTTCCGTCCGAGGAGGGATTTCTTCGGGAGACACTGTGGCTGGCACGCGAGAATTGAAGAGCGAGACAAAGCATGATGCAAACGATTCAAGAGACGATAAAACAGTTGCATGGTGCGCTGCGAGATTACATCGAAGCGACCTATCACATCAGTGCGTCGCCTCTGATCGAGCAACGAAAGGAGCTCCTTGACCGGCCAGGGGTGATTCACCAGATCCCCTACATCGAATCGACGCCGCGCTACCAGAGCGGCGAAGGATACTCCGCCATCAAGGGCTTGTCACCATCTGCGCTGAAGGCCTACTCCATTCTTTCCGCGCCAGCAGGCAATCTCCCCGCACTGCTTTACGACCCGCCGTACAAGCATCAATCCGAGGCTATCCGCTACACCCTCGTCGATGGAAAGAACCTTCTCGTCATGACGGGGACCGGTTCCGGTAAAACGGAGTCATTCCTTCTCCCCATTCTGGGAAAACTCGCGCACGAAGCCGAAAGCCAGCCAATGGCTTTTCGCGACCAAGCTGCCGTTCGAGCGCTCATCCTTTATCCGATGAATGCGCTGGTGAACGACCAGCTAGGACGTTTGCGCGCGCTCTTTGGCGACCCTCGCATCGTAACCCTGTTTAACGGGTGGGCCAACCGACCGCCGCGTTTTGCGCGATACACAAGTCGCACGCCCTACGCCGGCATCAGGACGCGCGAAAAAGATTCCGTGAAACTGAAGGCCTTCGACGACTTCTATGTGGAGATACAGCGTCTGGCGCAAGGGCCTGTATCAGACGAACAGAAGCAAGCGAGGACGTTGCTTGAGGAATTGAAGACTCGCGGAAAATGGCCCGCCAAGCCCGACTTACTCGCATGGTTCGGTGACAAGGGTACGGAGTGGCAGGATCGTAAGACGGGAGCATTCCGGCGCGCCGTCACGTTGCCGGGTGACATAGAACTGCTCACACGCAGTGAAGTACAAGTTGCGCCACCCGACCTTCTGGTGACGAATTATTCGATGCTCGAATACATGTTGATGCGGCCTATCGAGCGGCCCATCTTCGATCAGACGCGCGATTGGCTGGAGAAGAATCCGAGCGAGAAATTTCTCATTGTCCTGGACGAGGCGCATCTTTATCGAGGCGCGGCAGGCGCGGAGGTTGGTCTCCTGCTTCGGCGGCTCCGAGACAGATTGAATATTCCTCCCGAACGCTTGCAGGCCATCTGCGCGACCGCAAGCTTCAAGGATGCAAACTACGCACCGCTATTTGGCGCACAGCTCACCGGCCTGCCGGCCCAGACCTTTGTGCCCATTCAGGGCGACTTCGCCTGGAGGCCGCACGCCGCTCAGGGGACAAAACGCGACGCTGAGGTTCTATCAGACGTTGACCTTGCCAAATTCTACAGTCTCGAAAGTGACGAAGATCGCGCCACTCTGATCACTCCTCTTTTTGAATATCGACACGTGCCTCGTGGTGGGACACTCGAAGCCCGCTTATACCAAGCCCTATCAGAATTCCCGGCTCTTGGCCTGCTGATTAACAACACCATGAAGCAAGCGCGGCCTGTGGAGGAATTGGGGCGTGAGCTATTCCCGGATGCGCCACCCGTTGAGGCCGACGCCGCGGCGACCGTCCTCATGGCACTCGGAAGCATGGCGCGAATCGATCCAAAAAGTCCCGGCCTGCTGCCTTGCCGTATCCACAATTTCTTTCGTGGACTCGCTGGCTTGTGGGTGTGCATGGATGCAGCGTGCGCCGAAGTGACCGAGAACGAGCGAAGCGGCATCTGTGGCAAGATGTACAGCCAACCGCGCGAGCGGTGCGACTGCGGAGCGCGAGTCCACGAACTTTATACCTGTCGGTTTTGCGGTACCGCCTACGCCCGTGCCTATACCGATGATGTGGACAATCCCTCCGCCCTTTGGTCTGAACCTGGCCGTCGCTTGCGGATGGATGAGGGCGAGACAAGCCCACTGCTTCCCCTCGATATGCTCCTTGAAGAGCCGAGCCCAACCCGTCCTGCCGAGCCTGCCGATTACGACCTTGAAACCGGGCGCGTGAATCCGAACCAGCACGGACCTCGGATGCGCACCGTCTATTTGCGACAAGACCGAACCACACCGCCCGTCGATGACGATGGTGACGTAGATCAGAGCTTGGAAGCGCGCGGCCAGTTCATTCCCTGCGGGTGCTGCGGGGAGGTGTCTCGCTTCGGCAGATCGACGGTACAAGACCACCAGACCAAAGGTGATCAGCCCTTTCAGGCATTGGTAGCCAAGCAGATTCAAATCCAGCCCCCGAACGCTAACAAGCCCAGCCGGTTTGCTCCGCTCAGGGGACGCAAGGTGCTGGTCTTCTCGGATTCCCGGCAGGTGGCGGCGCGCCTGGCACCGAACCTGCAAATGTATTCGACCAGGGATTCGCTGCGCTCCCTGATCGCGTGGGGGTACAAGCGTCTGGGGGCCGTCTCGATGATGAGGCCGCTCGTCAGCCTAGACGACCTCTATCTGGCTATACTCCTGGCTTCGAAAACGCTCAGCGTGCGTCTGAGGCCAGAATTAAAGGCGGCTGAAACATTCGCAGCCGAAGATACAGTCGAACTCGCCGTTTCGGACGGCAGCGCGGAAACCGACCACGGCCTGCTATTTCTTCTCACCAAGATGCGCTCCGACAATCCTCCTCAGGCCTTGCTCGAAGACATCATCACTACCGTGCAAGATCGATTTCTTGGACTTGAAGCGCTTGCACTCGCTTCCCTCTGTGAACGCAGCGAATTGACCGCGAAGCTTGAGAAACTTCCAACCATTCCTGGATTTGTGGAGACGCCTGAGAGCAAGGTTGCTCTGGCGCGCGCCTGGCTTCGCTGCTGGCGTAACTACGGATTCTGGCTTAGTCGCATGCCGTCATCGTGGTGGAAGCGTCCCAGAATCCAGGGTGTGAGCGTCAAGGGCAAGAAGGGCAAGGGCAAGTTCGATGCCATGGACATCGTGATCAAGGATAAGAACGCAAGGAAGCTCTTTAACAATACATGGACTCCCGAACTCCTATCGCTCTTCTCAACCGATATGGGCGGCGAATACCAACTCCGGGGTAGCGACCTTTCCCTGCTCTTTGAAGGTTCCTGGATGCGTTGTGCCACCTGCAAATCGGTGCACCGCCCGGTACCAGGCGTGCCACATTGCCTCGATTGCGGAAGCGAGAACGTAGGCACGCTTGATCCCGAGAAGGACCCCGTGTTTCTTGCGAGGAAGGGCTACTACCGCAGGCCGGTAATGGCGGCTCTTGCGATGCCGCCCAAAGAGCCGATGGCGCTAATCGCAGCCGAACACACGGCGCAGCTCAATGCCCCGCAAAACGAAGACATATTCTCGCAGGCAGAGAAGAATGAATTACTCTTTCAAGATGTAGCACCCGCATGGGGCAAGGAAGCGCGTCGCGCCACCGCGATTGACGTTCTCTCCAGCACCACCACGATGGAGGTTGGTATCGATATCGGCGCGTTGTCCGGTGTCGCTCTGCGAAACATGCCGCCGGGCCGTGCCAACTACCAGCAACGATCAGGTCGCGCCGGACGCCGAGGTAACGCCGTCGCAACGGTGGTTGCGTTCGGTAGTGCCGACAGCCACGACGAACATTACTTTGCCGAGCCCGACGGGATGATTCGCGGCGACGTGGTCGATCCCAAGCTCACGCTCGACAATCGCGAAATCACGCGCCGTCACATCCGCGCTTTCCTGCTCCAGAACTACCATCAGGACCGACTACCCGACGTAGACGCCACGCAGCCGCACGATTTGTTCTCGGTGCTTGGCAGCGTATCAGGCTTTCGTTCGGAAACGGCCATACTCAACATCCATGATTTGGCGGACTGGCTATCGGGCAACGAGAAGGCGCTGCAAGCAAGAGTTGCGTCTTGGATGCCGAGCGAACTTTCATCGGATGACCGCTCGATACTGCTTACGGAACTGAAGACGGATTGCATCGCCGCAATTAAAGCGGCGATTGAGTTCCTTCCACAAGAGGAACCCAAACCCAAAGACAGCGAGGATTCGGACTCCAGCGAAGACGCTCCAGAAGAGGATGCGGAGAATCCGAACCAAACCCCAAACAGCGGTCAGTTGCTTGATCGATTGCTCTATCGCGGCGTACTTCCGCGTTACGCATTCCCGACGGACGTAGCGACCTTCCATGTCTTTGATACCGCCAGGTCAAGCCGTTTCCGCCCCATCATGCGCTTTGCGCCGTCGCAGGGCCTACCGATTGCCCTTTCGCAATACGCCCCCGGCAAACAGATTTGGATATCGGGGAAATGCTATTCCTCGGGTGCCGTGTATTCCGTGATGCCGGACGAACGTTTCCGGGCGTGGGAAGAAAAGCGGCTCTACTGTGAATGCAGCGCGTGTGGGTTTGCACGGACTTTCGAGATCGGAGAGATTGGTCGCGGTGACAAGCAGGATTGCCCGGCATGTGGTTCGTCTAATACCTTCGGCGAGGCACGATATTGGCTGCGTCCGCCGGGCTTTGCCCATCCGGTTGAAGTGGAGGAAGTGACCTCACCCGATGACATGCCCGAGACAAGCTACGCCACTCGCGCCAAACTCACGATGCAAACCCCATCGGAGGAGTCCAAATGGACCGAGATAAACGACCGTATCCGAGTGTTAAAGGAACGCAAGCATCTGCTGGTATCCAATACCGGACCCAAGCGTGACGGCTACTCGTACTGTGTAAAATGCGGGCGTATCGAAGCCAGTAGCGATCCAACGCCGTTGCTTACCGCTCCCCACCGCAAGCCGTACCCAGACGAAAAACAGCCGAACTGCGAAGGTGTAGGCCCCACCCGGCATATCGTGCTCGGCACCGATTTCATTACCGACATCGCACTGTTTTCGATGAGCGTGGAGCCGCCGCTACGCTTAAGGCCGGGCCAGTATCCGACCGACGTCGCTCTGCGCACTGTTAGTGAAGCATTAGCCAAAGCCGCGAGCCAGATACTAGAGATCGAGCCGGGAGAACTGATGGCCGAATATAGGCCGTCACTGACAGCCGAGGGCCGCGAGGGTTTGAAGGCCGAGATCTTTCTCTACGACACGCTGCCTGGTGGTGCCGGGTTCGCTAGCCAGTTGGTGGAATGCGGGAATGAATTGTTCCAACGTGCACTGAAGCTCATGAGAACATGCCCGGAGAACTGCGACGCATCCTGTTATCGCTGTCTGCGCAGCTTCAAGAACAAGATTGAGCATAGGCTACTTGACCGGCATGTCGGCGCGGAGTTGGTGGAATACCTGCTGACGAACCACTTGCCGGATTTCAACGCGAAGCGGCTACAGAATTCCACGACTCTGCTTTACAACGATCTTCTCCGGCAAGGATTGGACGGCGTTGTTTTTGAAGCAGGCGTGGAGTTATCCGTTGCGGGTCCCGGCAAAGTGACAGTTCCGATTCTGGCGGTCAGCGATACTGGGGAGCGTTTTGCAGTCGCCCTTTCTGGCCCATTGACAAACGATCATCCCGCCGCGCCATCCTTAAGAGAGTTGAGAGAGTTGCCGGAGCAGACGGACGACCTGAAGCTTATCGTGGTGAATGAGCTTCTCGTTCGGGGTAACCTTCCCGCTGCAACCCGTCAAGTCAGGCAGCGTCTTGGAGTATAGTCGGTCACAGTATCGCGACGTGCTTCAGTGAAAGTCGTGTGACGAGACGCTGGCGCCTGTTGGCACTGGACATGGCCGCACATCAAGCGCCTTGACCGAAGCAACGCCGCGCTGGTTTTGCAGCACACCGTGCACCAGCAGATACGCATGACTGACGGTCACGCGGAGGCGCGCGAACACGTCCGGTTTCAGGATGATGTTCACGATACCGGTTTCATCTTCCAGGCTGAGAAAGACGAACCCTTTGGCTGTTTGCGGTTGCTGGCGGCAAATGACCATGCCGGCAACGCGAATCGAGCATCCATCGGGTAGGTGCCTTACTTTCGCCGCCGTTGCGACTCGCATCTGGTCTAGCTGCTCGCGGTGAAAACGCATGGGGTGCGCGCCGATCGAGAATCCGGTGTTGGCGAAATCTGCCTGCAGGCGTTCGATGGGGTTCATCGGCTTCAATGGTGACGGTGCATCTAGCGGCAGTGCGTCTTCGAGCAGTTCCCCCACTGGCCGCAAGGCGAGTTCGGATTGCCACAGCGCGTCGCGGCGGTGACGGGACTGCTGACCGATGGGATTAAGCGCGCCGAGGTCGGCGAGTGTTTTCAGTTCGTCCTTCGAGATTTGCGGAACGCGGCGGCGCAAGTCATTAATGCTTGCAAAAGGGATGCTGACAGACGGCGATTGGCCGCGCTCCGCCATAATCGCCTCTGCGGTCTGCCGTCTGAAGCCCTTCACGTAGTTGAATCCTAGCCGCACTGCGAGTTGCTCGTCGCGCGCTTCGATGGAGCATGGCCACTGGGATTGCTCCACGTCTACCGGCAGGAAGTGTAGGCCGTGGCGCTGTGCGTCCTTGAGCAGCGTGAGCGCGCTATAGAAACCCATCGGCTGGTTGTTTAGCATCGCCGCCGTGAACGCTGCAAGGTAGTGACACTTGAGATACGCGCTGGCATAGGCGATGAGCGCGAAGCTGGCGGCGTGCGATTCGGGGAATCCATATAGCGCGAAAGATGTGATCGCCTTCACGATGGTGTCCTGCGTTTCGCCAAGGATGCCTTTGTTCGTCATGCCAGAGCGCAGGCGCGTGTCGATATCGACCATGCGCTGTTCGGAGCGTTTGAAGCCCATCGCTCGGCGTAATTCCTCGGCTTCGCCGCCGGTGAAGTCCGCGGCGATCATCGCGATGCGCAGCAGTTGCTCTTGAAATAGCGGAACACCCAATGTTCGTTTCAGCACCGGCTCCAACAACGGATGCAAGCAGACTACCTCTTCTGAACCTTCGCGCCGCCGCAAGTAAGGATTCATCATCTTGCCGACGATGGGGCCTGGGCGAATGATGGCTACCTGCACCACGATGTCGTAGAAATTCGCTGGCTTCATGCGGGGCAGGCAGGACATCTGGGCACGGCTTTCCACTTGAAACAGTCCGATAGTATCGGCCTTTTGAAGTGCGGTGTAGACGGCGGGATCGTCAGCGGGCAGATACGCCAAATCCATTTCCTCTTGATAGTGATCGCGAATCAGTGTGATCGAATCACGGAGTACCGCCATCATGCCCAGGCCCAGTAGATCGACTTTGATCAATCCCAGATCCGCGCAATCGTCCTTGTCCCATTGCACGATGACACGGCCCGGCATGGTGGCCGGTTCGAGAGGAACAATCGAATCGAGTTGGCCTTGGCAGATCACCATGCCGCCAGAATGCTGGCCGAGGTGGCGGGGAAGATCGAGAATCTGGCGTGATAATTCGCGTAGCTTGGCAACTCGCGCGTCCGTAACATCCAGTCCGGCGGCCTGAAACTGTTTCTCCTGGGTGAGCGGGCCGGCGCGCTTGTCCCCTGGAGTTTCGCGCGAAGCGCCAGAACTGTGCTCCATCTCCCAACCGCCGCGCGTGGACAGCTTCGTCAGGCGCCCCAGCGCCTCGTCGTCGAAGCCTAAGGCTTTGCCAGCATCCCGAAGTGCGGATTTGCTCCGATATGTGATGACGTTCGCCGTCATCGCCGCGCCGAGCTTGCCATAGCGTTGATAGACGTACTGAATGACGCGCTCGCGATCGTCGCCGCTGGGCAGGTCGAGGTCAATGTCGGGCCACTCGCCGCGCTCTTCGCTGAGGAAGCGCTCGAACAGTAACTCCATTTTGATGGGATCGACAGCGGTGATTCCCAGCGAATAGCACACCGCGCTGTTGGCGGCTGAGCCGCGCCCCTGCACCAGAATCCCTTCACGACGGCAAAACTGCACGATGTCCCATACGATAAGAAAGTAACCGGCTAGCTTCAGATGCTCGATCAACTTCAGTTCGCGTTCGAGCTGGCGATAGGCCTTTTCGTGATGCGCACCGTAGCGCCCGAAGGCACCTGACATTGTGTGGGCTCGCAGCACGGAGTCCATGGTCTCGCCGGGAGTGACGGGATAGCGTGGGAATTCGTAACCAAGATCAGCCAGTGTGAATTGCAGGCGAGCCGACAGTTCCAGTGTTCCGGCAATTGCCTCCGGTTCGCGTGCGAAGAGACGACGCATGGCGTGCGCTGGCTTCAAATAGCGCTCCGCATTGCGTTCAAGCAGTCGGCCTGCTTCGTTGATATTGGTCTTGTGCCGGACGCAGGCGAGCACGTCCATCAACTCGCGTTGCGCGGGCTGCGCGTAGCGAATGCCATTGGTAGCAATCAACGGCAGCTCCCATTTTGCGGCGAGGACTTTCACCCACTCGTTGCGAACTTCTCCGCTACGGTCCAGATGCCGCTGCAGTTCGGCGTAGACCTTGCCGGGGCCGTAGATATCGACGAGCGTTTCCACCGGTTGCGAGCCATCCGCGATGCAGACCAGCCCCGACGCAAACTGCCGAAATTCGGCATCGGTCGCCGCCGCCGTGCCTTTGGCCGAGCGCAGCTTCATGGTAGAAATCAGGCGGCATAGATTCTGGTAGCCCGTGCGATTTTCCACCAGCAACACGTATCGTCCACCTGCGGCGGCGGTGATCTCCGCGCCGATGTGGGGACGAATGCCAGCCGTCTTCGCAGCCTTGTAGAAGCGTGGTGCGCCACTCAGATTGTCGGTATCAACGAGCGCTATCGCCGGAATCTCCAACCGTGCGCATTCCGCCACCAACTCTTCCGGCAGCGACGCGCCTTCCAGAAAACTGAAGGCCGAGCGGGAATGCAACTCGGCGTACATCAGTCGTAGCTCCCGTCGAGAAACCACTGTTGCGCAGCAAAATAGACTCGATAGATCGCGCTGTCTTCCAGCACCACATCCCATTCGTCCCGATTCCAGGCAGTAGCGGCCCACCAATCGCCCGAGGTGCGCCAAGGGCCAGCGGCTTGGACAATTTCGCCGGAGACACGTTCGGAAACGATACGCTGGAATCGACCATCACGGCGAGTGATCTGCGCCATTACCGGCGGACGAAAGTAACGGAACGCTAGGCACAATGCCGCTCGCGCCGCGTCTTTGGGCGCGCTGGGCTCGAACGCGCAAGGACGGAAGCGATAGGCGTCTGGTCGATGCGTGTTGAGAATTTCGGGCGAGCCTACGCGATTCTCCCCGGCGAGCGCTCGCAGACGCGTGAGCAGCGTGTGCAGCTTTTCGGGTTCCGGCGTGGCGGGCAGAAACAGTCCGTTTTGCAGAACGCGAGGCTCGACCGGATCGAGTGTGATCTTGATAGCGATCATGGCTGCTGGGGGTGGATCGGCCTCCAGTGCGAGTTGAATCTGCTTGAGCAGCGCCCGCGCGTCGCGCATGGGAAAAGGCAGGTCGAGAACGCGACGGCATTCGCCGGGGTCGAGAGTAAGATTTACAGTGATGCGGTTGGTGGCTTGCCCATTGCGTTGTAACTTGCCTGTGAGTTCCTGCAACTGTGCCGAGACGATGAACAATAACGGTTCGAGCAACTCAATTGGATCTTCGAACTCCTGCCAGATTGCGTATTCGGGCGATGGAGATCGGATATCCAGGATCGACTCGCCTTGTCCGAGCGCGAGCAGGCGCAGCCGGTGCCCCTCTTCCCCCAATCGCTCGAAAAGACCGATTTCCGGTAGCGCGGCAAGATCGCCCAGCGTGTCGATTCCCCAACGCAAGAGAGTCGAATGCAGTTCTGGGGTTGCCGGGAGCACTTCGACGGGCAGAGAAGCGATCACTTCCGCTTCCTTTCCAAAGGGAATGATCGTGACTCCCGGGATGTTCCTCGCCGCCAAAACCGCCGCTGATGGGTTCGACGCAATCGCGAGATTTGCCGCAAGGCCCATCTCCGTGCCCCGGCGTGAAATCGCGGAGGCAATCTGGTGCTCGTCTCCAATCAGCCGATCCAGACCGGTGATCGACAATACAACCGTGTCGGTTGCGACCGATTCGACGAGCGGAGAGAATTGCCGAGCCAGTTCCGCCAGCCGGGGCGAGTTTCCAAACAGGCAGGCGAACACGTCAAACCTCCGCGAACTCCTCTGCCCGCGCCTCCATGCTCACGGGACTGGTGCCCATCGGTTTTCTTGAAGACGCTTCCATCGCTAGGCACCGCATCGTCTGAAACGGAGCTTCGCCGCGCCATTGAACCGTCTGTTGCCGTAACCCGAATTGCCGGGTCGCGCACGACCGGGCAACGGATTGGCGCGCGAGAATCAGCATCAGCGTCGGCGAGTGTTCGATCGCGCGGCGAAAGCGATACCAATAGGAAACGGGCACTCGATCAAGAGCTGCTGGGGCCATGTCGCAGAGGTCCAGCAGAATCAGTCCAAATCCCCCGCTATGCAGGATCATGTCCGTCGCGCGGAGCGCCGTCTCCAAACGATGTCCACACTGCACCCACAACAGTTTCCCGAGGTCCGCGCCAGCCTTCTGTGCCGAGGCCGGATCAAAAGTATCATGGCTATCCACGACCGCCACCACTTCTCCCCCGAGCGTGGCCGTCGCCAGCATCGAATGCGCCAATGCCGTTCGCCCGGTCGATGGTTCCCCTAAAATTTCGCAGATCGTCCCGCGCGGCAACGCCGCCAACCCGTGGGTTAGATCCTGAAATTCGCGAGGAGTCCTCTCTGCTAAAAAGGAAGAGAGAGGACGCGCCGATGCTGCCATAGCCATAAGGATTCGCCTTTTGTTCGCCTATGGCAATTGTGGGCTTTGGCGGTCGGCGATGTCAAGAAGGGGTGGTCGAATCGGGAGCGTGCATCGTCGGGGAACTAAGACTGCGATCAGACTGAATTACGTGGCAAATGACGCTCGCTGGGATCAACCACGCGGTTTGCCTTCGGTAACCCAACTTTCCATTCGCTTGACGATTTGGCTCAAGGGCGCATCGAGCGCGTCTGCGATCTTCCAAAGACGGCTGATGGTTGGGTTAATGATGCCGCGTTCGACACGGCTGATGTAGGTTCGGTCGAAGCCGCATTCGGCGCTTAGTGTCTCCTGCGATTGGCCCGCTTGCTCCCGAAACTCGCGCAGCACGACACCGACCGCCTTCTCTTTGAGGGCGACCGGTTGGATGTGCCGCTTTGGACGTTGCGGGGGCAAATTCGATGGTGCTATCGTGGCGCATATAAGCCAACGGCATATACGCCTCATTTGCGTTTGCGGTTGGGTTGTACTGGCGGTTCCGATGTACTTGAATAAGGTCACCTTGATGGGCTATCTGGCGCAGGATGCCGAAAGCCGGGCGTCCCGCGATGGGCGTCCCTACGCAGTCCTCGACCTTGCCACGAAAGAATCCTGGAAAGACGGCCGTGGCGAATGGCAGTCGCACTCCGAAACGCATCGCTGCGTTGCCTGGGGTCAAAAGCTCGCCAGCTTTGCTGCGGCGTTCAAGAGAGGATCTCATCTCCAGGTCGAAGGTTCTCTTCGCAACCGGGAATTCGACAAGGACGGTGTCCGTTACCGTGTCTCTGAGATTCGCGTCTCATCGATCGTCAAGATCGACCGGGCACAACGCCAGATTGAATCCATCGTACCCGACATCGAGTTCACCGATTCGATCACGTAGCTTCACCTTCCTTTGCTACTGCCGACGCCGAAATCGCGTCGATTTGTAGCGTCTGAGCCATGTATGGCCCTCCTGAAAAGGGCAAGTCATCGTTCAGGAATCTTTCTCCCCCCGTGGTTCCTTGTTCCCGACGGTGTGACGCGTCCCGACTCGACGACCGCAAGCCGCAGAATGGCCAGACGCGCGGATCACGCTTGTTGATACTTCGTCGGACTTGATCGACGGGATTCTCGGACTGGGCCTCCTTGCCGTTTCTGCGATAGCTACGAATCGAACTCGCTCCAATCCCGAACGCGGCCCTTGGAAGCCGTCCGTGCAACTCACCCTCTCATCAGCGAACCGACCATTCGAGCATCTGGTATCCGGTTTCACGCCATCCATCGCTTGTCAGCATCAGCCCCGTGAACAGGATGGTTGGTTTGGTGAAAGACCTCAGCGTCAACACGTCGGAATGGATTGAGAGAACTCTCCGGCGATGATTGGTTCCCCTCCTAAATCTGCTCACCGGGTCTGTCGGGCACTGCTTCGCTTGACGGCCTGAGGGCCTAGCCGCGCCCTGCGCTCGCCTGCGTTCTGCTTTGTCGGCTCCCCCAGCCGAGATTCCGCCCTGCGGGTCCGTTCGCATTCGCTCACCGGAATCTCGTCCGGTGCCCCCAACAATGCACTCCGGCTCACCGCTTCGCTCTTGGGAGCGGCTCCGCTCGCTGTTTCGTGCCCCGACAGACACCGGGAGCAGAAAAAGGAGAACCACTTATGTACGCCAATCGAGCCACTCTCATCGGATTCCTCGGCAAAGACGCCGAAGTCAAAACCACCAAAAACCAGACTTCCTTCACCGTGCTGTCGCTTGCGACCAAGCGGAGTTGGAAGAACCGCGAAACCGGAGATCGCCAGAGCGAAACGACCTGGCATCGCTGCATTGTGTGGGCGAAGTTAGGCGAATTCGCGGCGACTCTCAGCAAGGGCGCGCACGTGCAGATCGAAGGCGAGATTCGCACTCGCGAGTACACGCAGAAAGGCACTGGCAAGAAGGCCCCGGACGTGAAGAAGTCGATCACCGAAGTCCGGGTCACTTCGATCCTCAAGCTGGACCGCACTCATGCGCCCGGCAATTCCGCGCCCGCGGGCGGCGCTGCTCAGGAGGTGGCCGCGTGAGGCCACCTTCTCTATCGAGGAAGTCCACAGGGCGTGCGGCGTTAGCACGCCTGAGAGGGACTTCGTCCACCGGGAGGAACACACCATGACTACCGCGCAAGCCAAACAACTCAGCGAAGACGCCATCGCGCGGCTGATGCAGGCCTTGGAGCAGGGCCAGAGCGACGCACTCAAAAACTATCTCGCGGTCATGGCTCGCTTCCATCGCTACAGTTGGGGCAACTGCCTTTTGATCTACTGCCAACGGCCCCAGGCGACGCACATTGCGGGTTTCCACGCATGGCTCAAACTCCGGCGCTACGTCCGCAAGGGCGAAAAGGGCATCGTCATTCTTGCCCCCATGGTGGGGAAGAAGAAGGCCAAAGAGGAACCCAGCGAAGACGCGCACACCCGGCTCTTCGGGTTCCGCGCGGCGCATGTATTCGACGTGAGCCAGACCGAAGGCGATCCGCTACCGGAGTTCGCCACCACTAAGGGTAATCCGCAGGACTTCACCGAGCACCTGAAGGCGTTTCTCTCCACGAAGGGGATCGCTCTCGAATACTCCGACGAGATCAGGCCGGCCAAGGGCATGTCGTCCGGCGGCAAGATCACGATTCTTCCCAGCCTTGACCCTGCCGAACATTTTTCGGTGTTGGTTCACGAGACCGCACACGAACTACTCCATCGCACGGAACGCCGCATCAAGACCACTCATACCATCCGCGAGACCGAAGCCGAGGCCGTTGCGTTTGTCGTGTCCAGCGCCATCGGGCTTGACGTGAATTCGTCTAGCTCCGATTACATCCAGCTTCACTCCGGCGACAAGGCCACGCTTGCCGAATCGCTGACGTTCGTCCAGCAAACCTCCGCCGAGATCCTAGGGGCGATCAGCTCCCAGGGAAACGGCGGTCAACCCGCAACTCTAACCCACTAGAAGAAAGGAACAGAACCATGAAAAACGTACAACAGAATCACATCGCCTCTCCGTATTGCGATCTGCCACTCATGCAGTTGCAGGAATCGTCCACCAATCCCCGCCGCCGTTACGATGAAACCGCCATGCAGGAACTCGCAGTCAGCATCCAGTCGCAAGGCATCTTGGCTCCGCTACTTGTCCGGCACCTGGAGTCCGGCCAGTTCGAAGTCATTGCCGGATCGCGCCGTTTCCGCGCGGCCAAGATCGCGGAGCTTCCCGAAATCCCCGTGCGCATCGTCGAGATGAGCGACGCCCAGGTGCTCGAAGCGCAATGCGTTGAGAATTTACAACGCGAGGACGTTCACCCTCTTGAAGAGGCGAACGCCTTTACCGCGATGCTACGGGAGCACTACGATGTCGCAGCCATTGCGTCCAAGATCGGCAAGCCCGCCGCCTTCGTGGTCAGCCGGATTCAGTTGACGCAACTGATCCCGCCCATCGCGGACGCGTTCCTCGCGGACAAGCTGACGATTGGCCACGCGATTCTCATCGCGAAGCTTCCGGCAGCCCATCAGCCCGAAGCATTCACGGCGTCCTACCGGAACGTTTGGATGACCGAAGGCCAGACGCCGATTCTCGTTCCCGTGAAGGAACTCGCGGCATGGATCGAATCCAACATTCTCATGGAACTTCGGACGGCACCGTTCGACCGAAAGGACGCGGAACTTGTGCCGGAAGCGGGGAGTTGTCACGACTGCCCAAAGCGAACGGGCGCGAATGCCCTCCTGTTTCCCGAGAGCCACCGCGACTCCTGTTTGGATCGTGAGTGCTTTCAGGCGAAGATCAACGCTCACGTCGCGCGGTCCATGGAGCAAAACCCGAAGCTGATCCAGATCACGACATCCTGGAATGGCCATCGAAACGGTGGTCCACTCAGCCGCAATCATTACACCGAGATCGTCGCCGCCAAGCCCGGCAAGAAGGCCAAAGCGGACCACTCTCCCGCACAGACCAAGTGTCCTCATGTGACGGAAGGCCTCGTCGTCGAAGGCGCGGATCGTGGCCGGACCCTCGCGATTTGTGCCGAACCGACTTGCCCCGTCCACCACGCCGAGGCGCAAAAGGTGCGAGAGGCCCAGCAGGAGATGCGGGCAAGTCAACGCAAAGAAGATCAGCGCCGGAAGGAGGACTTGATAGCGCGGCAACGGATTCTTTCCGCGATCCTTCAGAAGGTCTCCGAACCCACCAAGGCCGACCTGGAACTGATCGCCACGGAATTCTTCGGGAAGCTATCCCACGAATACCGGGCCGTAGTTGCGGAGGAGATGAGGCCGGTTGGCAAAGACAAGCAGCCGTCTCAGAAGGACTCAGCTTCCGCGTTTGAAGCCAAGCTACGCGGCACCGACCAAGCCGGTTTGAACCGCCTTCTGTTGGGAATGGCCCTGTTGGACGCGACCTTCAACACGTTTTCGAGCCAGGGCGCGGAGCGGTTGGAGGCCGTCGCCAAACGCTATCGGGTGAACACCAAAACACTCCGGCAAGCCATACATGCTGAACTGGCTGAAAAGCTGAAGAAGCAACAACAGCGGCGGAAGGAACCGGGTTCGGGCAAAGGCCGAAGCCGGAAAACCCAAAGTAAGGGTGCTAAGGCGTAGCCTTCAGGCGGCTCTCGAAAGGGAGCCGCCTTTCTCTCCTCAGCCGCGTCGATCTTGTACAAACCGGAAGCAGGGAGAGCAGTTGGACAAATGTTCAAAGATCGGATCTTCGATCGCAAACTCTCTTGGATTGCGGGCGAAAGCGGTCAACGTCTCGGCGGGCGGGCAGCCGAGCCTATCAGGATTGGGGTGGTCTTCGGACGCCGTCTGCTCCAGCAAACGGAAGACCTCTTCCTGGGTCAGCTCCTCGTGAGTTGACCCCTCTACGCGATTGTGGGGCATCGACTGATCTTGCCTCCACCGACGGGCTCCGGTCAAGTATTTTCTTAAGGTGTTTCTTAAGGTGTTTGCGGGTACGGCTTATGCGCTGGGAAAGCGTATTGGGCGAAATACCAAGCTGAGCGGCGATCTCGTTGACTGAGAAGCCCCAGTACAGCCGCCAGAGCACCCACCGCATGGTCGGGTCCAGACTATCGAGGGTTTCGCGCCACGTGATCGCCTTCTCTATTTCGGCCTCAGGCTCCGCGGTCTGTCGCCTGCCGATGGCGCGGAGAAGATCGTCGTCGAGCGACACGAATCGCCGGGTTCGCTCAATTTCCCGATCCACCAGGTTCGTGAACGTGCGAAACAAATAGGCGACGGCGTCCTCTACCGGGCGCTTCTTTTTCGCACGCGACGCCAAGTACACCGCGCGTTCGGCGAATTCGAGGGCGCGCGACGGATCGTTGATGTCGCGCGCACGGTAGTTGATAAAATCGCCACCAATCCGTTCCGCTGCCTGGAGAAACATGGGATCGGCGGGGATTCCTTGAGCATCGACAGGGCTGACCCAGAGCACGAATCTCGGGTCGGAACTGCAACGGCGGGGGAGTTCCGAAAGCATAAGTATTCTCGCATCGTCGTAAAAATAGTGGGGCGCGCCGGCACGGTAGGCTTGCGAGTCGCCAAGACACGACGACCCCACAATCGGAACCTACCCCATTTGTCAAGCGCCGTCCATGACTTTGTAGTCCCGGATTATTAGCTTTCAATGCTGTGTTGTGGGTGCGTAATGCGAACACATTTTGACCGAATCTGAGTGTCACATTTCCGCACGGTGAAATCTCGTGTCATTAAGGGGCAAATCCCCAAGGAGACGATCGATGAATCTAAACCGCTTCCCGAAATGGCGCCCAGATCTGACGCGCGCCATCCGCCGTCATACCCGCATCCTTTTGCCCGCCGCACTTCTGTTGACCTCCGTTCCGGCCTTTGCCCAGAGCGATCCCTGGGACAATGCCGTCCAGGTTCTTCAAACCGCCTTTACCGGAACGATTGCCCGCGGACTTGCGCTGGTGGCAATCGTGGTGGGCGGCTTGATGTTCGCCTTCGGTGAAGGCCAATCGAAACGTATGCTTGCCGGCATCGTCTTCGGCGTCGGCATGGCCATTGGAGCGGTCAACTTCATGGCATGGCTGTTTCCCTAAGAAGATCTAGAGTTCCGCGCGGAGGCTGCCCTCATGACCAATCCATCCTTCTCCGACAAGACGAAGCTGAACCAGCCGAACCTGCATCGTGTCTCAAAATCGGTCAACAAACCTCTCACGATTTGGGGAGCCGAGCGGCGGCTGTTTTTCCTCGCCCTGATCATGGGGGCAGCCACTTTTAACTTCTTCGCGTCCCTGTTGAGCGGGCTGTTAATGTTCGCAAGCCTCTACGCCTTCGCCCGCTGGGCGACCGCCACGGACTCTCAGATTCTGCGCATCCTGCTCAATTCCTCGAAATTCCGGAAGCTGTATGACCCCGGAAAGCGCGAGGCTTTCGGTTTCACGATGGTCCGCACACTTCAGGAGGCCATCCATGGTTAGATTCAGCGACATCACGAAAGAGTACCGCGAGGCGGGGGCAATGAATGGCCTCATCAGCCTGTACGCGGTGGTTGACGAGCATACCTTCCTTACCAAGGGTGGCCACTTGGTGCAAGTACTTTCGCTCGGAGGGGTCGATCATGAATGCCTGGACCACCCAGAGATCGATCACATCTCGCGCAGATTCGAGGCCGCGATGCGTATTTTCACCGGCCCCTTCCGAATCTACCAGATCATGTTGAAGCGGGATCATCCCGTGCTGCCACAGCATGAATACCCAAACCCGATGGTCCACGAGGCGATTCGAAGCCGGATCGAGCATCTTCGCGCAAAAGCAGACGCCCTGTACACGGTTGAGCTGTTTCTGGTCGTTGTTTATGAGGCCGGCTTGGGTGGGCAGCGGAGCACGGATCGCATGCGCGATGCGATCCGCCAGCCCCACCTTGCCATAGCCGAATGGATGTCCCGCGACAAAAGCCTCCGGCTGCTTGAAGGCGCCCTTGCGCAGGCCGTCACCGCGCTTGCGCACAAGGTCAATAGCTTTGTTGTGCAGCTACGCGATATCACTCGCCTCGAACTCCTCGACACGCAGGCCGCGTTCCGTGTGTTCGCGCGGCTGCTGAACTACGCGCCCTATAAATCCGACGTCATGCGTCTTAACGCCGAGGAGAATGTCGATTATCAACTCACTTCCTCCGCCCTGGAGTGCCACCGGAATCATCTTCTGCTGGACGATTACTACGTCCGTGTGCTGACGCTCAAGGAGCCACCGGCCCAGACCTTCCCCAATCAGCTTGCGGCGCTTCAGGAACTTCCTTCAACTTTTATTGCCGTATCCGAGTGGAAGCGCGAGGACAACTTCGCTATGCGGAAGGCAATCAATAGCCAACGCCGCCATCACTTCAACTCGAAAGCGTCGCTGATGAACTATGCGAGCTGGCGGGATCAGCCGAACGGACCGGAGGAGATGCTGATCGACGATTCCAAAGTTGCGCATGTGGCTGACTTGGGCCAAAACCTCCGGGAAATGGAGATCGAAGGCCACTATTTCGGGCATTTCAGCCTGACGGTCATTATCTACGGGCTCGATCCATCGCGGGTGGAGCGCTCGGTAGCCGAATGCTTGAAGGTCTTCTCCACTCATGACGCCGCGCTCTTCGATGAGCGCTACAATCTGCTCAACGCTTGGCTCGCGGCGGTTCCTGGCAATAGCTTTTACAATCTCCGCCGGTTCTGGCTGATGAACTCCAATCATGCCGATCTGGCGTTTCTGTTCAGACATTCGACCGGCGAAGCATGGAACCGGCATCTCGACCGGGAATACCTGGCGCTGTTTGAAACCGACCACGGATCGCCCTATTTTTTCAATCTCCACTGCGCAGATATCGCCCACACGCTGATCCTGGGCGCCACCGGCAGCGGTAAGAGCTTTCTGTTGAACTTCCTGCTGACGCACCTGCAGAAGTACGAGCCGTTCACCTGCATCTTCGATCTGGGTGGCAGCTATGAGGCGACGACACAGCTCTTTGGCGGCACCTACCTAAAGGTGGGCATTGAGAAACTCGGCTTCACCATCAATCCCTTTTCGCTCGCGCCCACGCCGGACAATCTCCACTTCCTGTTCAGTTTCCTCAAGGTCCTGATCGAATCGAACGGTTACCAGATGGACAACGCGGGCGAGCGTGATCTGTATGAAGCCGTCGGCAACCTGTACGAAGCGCCCGCGGAGATCCGCCGTATCCGGTCGCTGTTGGGCATGGTGCGAAAGCCCCTCGCCGAGCAGCTTTATAAGTGGACCGCCGAAGGCCAATACGGAGCGCTCTTTGACAACGTGGAGGACAATCTCACGTTCGCGCGGTTCCAGGCGTTCGACTTCGAGGGTATGGACAAGTACCCGCAAGTCCTGGAGCCACTTTTGTTTTACATTCTGCATCGCGCCAATGCCGCCATTCACAATGTCGCTGAGGCCACGGTCTCCAAGTGGTTCGTCCTGGATGAGGCGTGGCGGTTTTTCCGCAACGCCACGACCCGGCTCTATATCGTCGAAGCGCTCAAGACCTGGCGCAAGCGCAACGCCGCGCTGATTATGGCCACGCAATCAGGCGAGGACCTGGAGCAATCGGAAATCCTGCCCATCGTCGTCGAGAGCTGTCCGACCAAGTTGTTTCTGGCCAATCCCGGAATGGATGAGGACTGGTATCGCCGGATTTTCAAACTGAACATCACCGAATCGCAGATGATCGCGAAACTGATCCCGAAACAGCAGATCCTGCTGAAGCGGCCGGATTTCGCCAAGATTTTGAACCTGAACGTCGATCCCAAGGGCTATTGGATCTACACCAACAGCCCGTATGACAACCAACGCAAGCGCGAGGCCTTCGCCCAGTTCGGATTCGAACAGGGTCTCGAAGTACTCGCAAGGAGTAAATCATGAATCGAACCTTAGTAGCATTGCTGTCTCTCTCCCTAACCTGTGGTTCCCTGATCGCGGCGGACAAAGCGCCGCCGCCCCCGGCTGCCACGGTAAACGATCCCCTTGCAGCCCGCGTCGTCGCCTACAGCGAAAAGGATGTTGTTCCGGTCAAGGCGAAAGTCCGATACACCACGTTGATCGTGTTGCCGAAGCAGGAGTCGATCCTCGACTACACCTGCGGCGACAAGGAGTTTTGGATCGTGAACGGCACGGCCAACTTCGCGTATGTAAAACCGGCGAAGGAGAAATCGGAAACCAATCTCAATCTGATTACGGCCTCCGGCAACGTCTACAGCTTTGTTCTGCGCGAGATCTCCGACACTCCAGGCACGGAGCCGGATCTGAAGATCTTCTTGGAGCCCAAGGAGGAATCGATGCTCTCGGCCATCAGCGGCGCTCCAAAGTTCGTCTCGGCCACGCAGGTCGATGACTATCGGCAGCAGATGGAAATCGCCAAGCAGCAGGCGCGCGATGCCAAGGCGCAGGCTCAAGCTACGGTCGATCAAGAAGTGAGCAAGGTCCGATCGGACTATCCATCCAAAGTTCACTTCAGCTATCGCTTTCCGGCTAACGACAAGCTGTTCCGCGTTGCCGCCATCTACAACGACGGCAAGTTCACCTACATTCACGCCAACCCACAGGAAGCCCCGGCGGTCTATGAGCTGAAGGATGGCAAACCCAATCTGATCCAGTTCCAGTTCAAGGACGGCGTCTATGTCGTCCCCAAAGTGCTGGAAAGCGGGTATCTCGCCATCGGCAAGAAGAAACTTAACTTCATTCGCGAGGAGTAGCGATGCCTGACCCAACCCAAATTTCCGATCCCCAGCAGCAGCCGGGTGGCGAAATACGCGACCGGTCACTACGACCCGCTGGACTGCTGCCCAAGAATATGCAGACCTACGTGATCCTGGCTATCGCCGTAATCATGGTCGGAGCGATTGCATTCAGCGGTGGCGGAAACAGCTCCAGGCAAGCCTCGAACGCCCAGCCAAAAACGACGGTGATCGATCCCAATCTCGCACGCATCCAGGATTACCGCAATCGGATCGATGAAGAAGCGCGCAAGCTGGCCGCAGAGCAGGCACAACTGGAACAAACCAAGCAGGCGCTGGGATTGCCGGGCGCAAACCAGGCGACGGCGGCCCCAGCGCTCGGCGGTTCTGCCCCAGTACGTCCGGTAGCCATGCCGCCGGCCTATCCTCCACCGCCTGCGCGGCCCGACAAGAGCGCCATCGAATCGGAAAAAGAAAAGCGCGAATACCAATCGCTGTTTGCTTCGAATATCGCGCTCACTTACAGAAAGGAAGGGGACGCGACGGCTGAACCGGCCAGCGCAGCGAAACAAACATCCGAGATGCCACGGTCAACTGCGGCAGCGACGGTCGCGGGAACCCCGCCTCAGGTTCCGCTCCTTTATAACTGGCCGTACGCGGCACCGGCCGTGCCGCTGCCGTCTCCAGCGCCTGCCGAATCACCGTCATCTTTACCAGCCGCGTCCGCAACCACGACCGCTGCATCTTCAAAGGGCGAGACTACAGGGGCCGAACCGGCAGAGCCGCGCGGTTCGGATTCCGCCCGCGAAAACGGAACTCGTTCGCTCCAGCGCGAGCACATCGATCCGGCTCTTCAGAAGGCAGGCGGGAAAACATACCGCCTCTTCGAGGGCACCATCGTCGAAACGGTCCTGACCAACCGCCTCGAAGGCAGCTTCAATGGACCGGTGAACTGTTTGGTCACTACCGATGTCTATTCCCACGACGGTCAGCACTTGCTGATCCCCAAGGGTACGCGCGTACTTGGTGAGGTCAAACGAAATGACGCCTTCGGGCAGCAGCGCCTCGCCGTTGTCTTCCACCGCCTCATCATGCCGGATGGTTATTCCGTTAGCCTGGACCAGTTCAAAGGCCTCAGTCAGATTGGCGAGACCGGCCTTCGCGATCAGGTGAATCATCACTATGCGGAAATCTTTGGCGTCTCGCTCGCCATCGGCGCGATCGCGGGCCTGTCCAATATCAACACCACCGTCGGCCTCAGCGAATCCAGCTTGGACGCTTACCGGCAGGGCGTTTCCGCGAGCCTCTCGCAGAGCTCGCTACAAATTCTCGACAAGTATCTGAACGTGCTGCCTACGTTCACCATCCGGGAGGGCCAACGCATCAAAGTCGTTCTTTCCGATGACCTGATGCTGCCCGCTTACGACCGGCATCAAATCCCGAGCGACTTTTGAAGGAGGTTCCAAATATGCTCGTTCGACTCTTATTGCTCCGGCGGCTGTCGCCCGTACTGTTTTGGCTCAAGATGACCGGCATCATCGCATTCATTGTTGTGTTTCTCGCCTTTGCCGCCGAATGCGGTTTCTTGCTCCTGCGAGGGCTCCATCGAATCCCGGCCCAAGCACCAATTCACGCGACCGCCCCGCGGTGAAGGCCAGATCTGAATTGAATCGACTGAAAGAAAGGAATTTGCCATGAAACGTATCCTCTTATGTTGCGCCTCCCTCACCCTGGGAACCGGGCTGATCTTCGGCCAATTCTTTGGCTTGGGGATGCCCGTTTTCGACTCCTCGGTTTACCTGGAGGCGATCACCCAAGTCAGCAAGCTCATTCAGCAATACAACCAACTGGTCCAGACCTACCAGATGATCACCAACCAGTACAATCAAATGCTCTGGATGGCCAAGGAACTGCCAGGGAATCTGGCGCGCTTCCGGGCCATCCCCACTCCGTGGTTCCTCTCCGCCGCCACCAACACCTATGGCACGACTGGCGGATGGATCGGCGCGATCAATACCGGAACGAATGTTTACGGCGGTTATCAGAGCGCCACCGAGCAATTGATGCCCTATGGGGCGGCTCTATCGTACGTTCCCGCCGATCAGCTAGACCGGCTGCGGAAGCACTATGCCACCATCGAGCTGACCGACGGCGCGAACGAGGATGGCATCGAAACCATCGGCACGCTCCGCAGCAACGCGTCCGAAGTCGAGGCTGCCATCCAGAGTCTGGAGGACGACTCGTTCGATTCCAACCCCGACTACAACACCGAAATCGCCGTGCTTCAAAAGATCAACGCCGCCAACGTCATTGCGCTGCGCAACGGGCAGGATTCGAATAAGCTGCTGACCGCCCTTGCCGAGCAGCAGTTCGTCGAAGCCAAGCGCCAGCGCGACGCCGAGGTCAAAGCCATTAACTCCCACATTCAACTGATGGGCCAGGGCCAGGCAGTCCTGAGCGATCAATCGTCCAGTTGGACCAGCGCCATGCTGGGCTACCGGCTGTAGAAGCCGGGCAACCGTAAACGAAGAGGAAGTTTCCGCGCGGGGTGAAACATGGGTACACCGGATTCCATGACCGATCTGTTTGCTTTTTTGAGCGACCTGATGAACACGAACTCGGGTTTGTTCCAGTCCATCGGGTTGAATCTGTTCCGCGGGTTCGCCATCATTCTGCTGGTCTGGTTCGGCGCAAAAGCGGCGCTGGGGAGCGCCGACGGCCGGCGGAGCTTCCACTTCGATCAGTTCGCGGCACTGGTGCTCACCATCGCCTTCGGCTACGCCATGATCAAGTACTATTCGACGCCGATCCCCGGCATCGGAACAAGCTTCTACCGGCTCGTGACCGACGAGGGCACCAGCCTCGCGAATCAACTCAACGCCGCGACTCTCCAACAGGTCAAGCAACGCCTGGACTCCATGTATCTGAGCATGGAGAGCCCCACCATGATCTTTGCGAGCGCCCTGGAAATCCTGCACTTTGCCATCCTGGTGCTCGCCATCGCACTGGCGGAGGCCGCGGCTTTCGCCATCATCGCCTTCGGCTATATCGCCGCCGCGATTACTGTACTCGTCGGACCGCTCTTTGTCCCGTTCTTCATCGTTCCGCAGATGGAGTGGCTGTTCTGGAACTGGCTGAAGGCCCTGATGCAGTACGCCTTCTATCCCGTCATCGCCAATGCCTATGTCTACGTCATGGGAAACCTGCTCAATCATTTCATCGATTCCCATCCGCCGCCCTACGATTCGGGCAACATGGCGCTGTTGTTTCTGCCGCTCTTGTTCTTGTTGCTCGCGTTCACCTACGGGATCGTAAAGACCCCATCACTAGTGAACTCGATCTTCGCCGGGAAATCGGGAGAGAGTGTGGTTCCGAAGTTCTAAGGGAGGTCAGTGAAGATGACATCGCTCGAAGCCAATCGCATGTTGCCGCCACCCGCCCAGACACGTGGCGCGCAGCGCTATCTGGAGCAGCACAGTGTCCTCCTGGTCAGCAACCGGCAGCTTCGCGTCGCCCTTCTCGCCCTGACCGTGGCCTGCCTGTCCCTCGCATTTACGAGCCTCCGGACGCTTCAGGCCTTCCGAGGCTTTAAGCCGCTGGTGATCCGTATCAACGATGTTGGCCGGGCCGAGGCCGTCTCATACGACGGCCTCACCTACCAACCGCGCGACGCGGAGGTGAAATACTTCCTCATTCAATTCGTGACCCGGCACTACGGGCGCATAAGCGCAACGGTGCGCGAGAGCTACTCCCGATCGCTCTACTTCCTGGACGGGCGCCTGGCCGATGCAATCATCGAGGCCAATAAAAAATCCAAGCTCATCGAGACCTTCCTGGCCGGAGAGGGAGACGAGATCGAAATCGAGGTCGAGAACGTAACCATCGAAGACCTCCGCCAGCCGCCGTACAAGGCCACGGTGGACTTTGAAAAGATCTACTACGCCAGGGCCGACCATCGCGAGACGCGTCGCGAAAAATACGTTGCCAGCTTCATCTTTGTGGTCCGGGACCGCGTACCGAATGCGTGGATTCCGGTCAATCCGCTGGGACTGACCATCACCTACTTCCGGGAGGATCAGGCTTTCCAGTAGCCGCGACGCACGTCATGATTCCCAACATCTTCTTTGCGACAACGATCATCTTCATCGCCATCGGCTTCCTGCTGCTCCAGGAATGCGCCTTCCTCATCCCCTACCGCACGCTCCTGCTTGAAAAGTACGGCCGCGTGATTACCCTGTTTGCCGGCCTGCTTTTCTTCAATCTCTTCGCCCTGATGTACCTGATCGTCCGGAAGCTGCTGCTCAAGGAGACGGGCCGCAAACTGGCACATATCGAGAAACAGCTCCGGACCGGTGAGAGCATCTCCGAGGAACTCTCGCGCCGATTGAGTGAGTAGACTTCCATGGGCCGCGGATTCGAATACGACGAGAGGGCTTTCGGTGATCGGGAACCTCAAGCTGAATCGCAGGCACGCATGCCCCTCTCCCAGGGACGGGGCGGCGGCTCGGGAGACGCCGAAGACCGGCGAAGAAAACCTCCTGAGGAGGCGCTATCGGAGCTTCGCACCATCATCGACCAAGCCGCCGAGGACAAACCGACCGTCTCCGAGTTTCTGGATCGACTTGAACGCCAGGACGTCACCCCGGTAGCGAGCATCCAGGCCAACGGACGCTGGAATGGCATGGTCTACGAATTCCGGCATGTTCGAGTCAAGGGGTCGCAACTGGGGCGTCCTTATACCGCCAAAGGCCTTCAGGAACGCCGGGGAGTGCGCTACGATCCGGCGCGCGACGCCGAGCGATTGGGTCGAGCATCGATCGACCCGGCAACGGTGCGCCCCTCGCGTGACCGCCAGGATACCGAATTCGACCGCTCCACCCGATCACGTGGCGCGGACAGGATGACACCCGCGGAACGGACCCTTCTCAACGATGTCGGCCGGTTCCGCACAGTGGCTCTTCGAGATCTTGAACACGCACGATATCCCGGACACGCAAGCCTCCTTGAGCGGGACGTGAAACGCCTGGTGGCCGAGGGTCTGCTCGAACGCCGCACGATCGCCACCGATGCGCGCGGGAAAACTGCCACCTTTCTGGCGCTGACCCGGCGCGGGAAATCGCTTCTCAAGCGCTCGGACCGAGACCAGACTGGAGACCCCCAGGCTCTCTACTCCGGCTTCGTGAAGCCGCGCGAGATCGTCCACGATGCCGGGGTTTACAGAATGTATCTGGCGGAAACGGAACGCATCGAGCGGGAAGGCGGACGAATTCAACGCTTGGTCCTCGACTACGAACTGAAGAAGCGGGCCTACTCTCCACTCGCCAAGGCTCACGATCTTCCACCTCTCGAATATGCCGAGCGCCAACAGGAAATCGCGAAAGAAAATGGCCTCCACGTAGTCGATGGACATCTGGTCCTTCCCGACCTGCGCGTCGAGTACGAAGACGCCCAAGGCGCCGCACGCCATGTCGATCTCGAATTGGCCACGCAAAACTACCGCGCCGCGCACATTCGTTCCAAGGCCGCGGCGGGATTCAAGGTGTATGCCGACACACGTTCCGGGCATCTGTCGGCCGTCCTCGACGACCATGATCTGATCGCCGAACTGCTCAGAAGTTGAGGTATTGAACCGTGATGGAAGAAGCCATCTCTGTCTTTCAACGCTTTGGATACGATGCGAATGAAGCCGGGTTTCTGGCTCTCGCCGCGATCCACTCCGGCTACTTTGTGCGCCGCCAGTTTGCGGAGTTCCTCGGTCAGGAGCGCGGCGGCAATGCTCAGCGGTTCATCGAAAAGCTCCTCCAAAAGCGCCATGCGACCTTCACGCGCTACCACCTGAACAAGTTCGTCTATCACATCCGCGCCAAAAAGATCTACAACCGGCTAGGCCAGACCGACAACCGGAATCGCAGGGACAAAGCTCCGCTCACACTGAAACGCAAGCTGATGTGCCTGGATTTCGTCCTGGCGCATCGGGGGAAGCGGTTTCTTGAAACCGAGTCAGAAAAGGTCGCCTACTTTGCCAGCGACCGGGAAATTCCAGTGTCCGCCCTTCCCGTGCGCCGCTATGTCTCTCACAACTCCAGTAGGGTCACCGACCGCTACTTCGTCGACAAGCTGCCGATCTTCGTGGACGGCGATCCCACCTCTCCCGGTGCGCCGCCTGTGGTTCATTTCGCGTACGTAGACGAGGGAGCCGAGACGTTGCAAGGCTTTGGGACTTTCCTTAAACAATACGGCTCGTTGTTTTCGGCACTCAAGACGTTCGAGGTCGTCTATGTAGGCGCAACCGGCATCTGGTTTGGGAAGGCGGCCCTGATGTTCGCGCAAATTGCGAGAGATTCCATCCAAATTCCTTTCACCCCGGAAGAACTGGAACTTCGTGACTACTTTGAGATCCGCCGGAAGTTCGAGGCAAAAGATTTTGCGGGCCTTGATACGGATCGAATCGTCCGCTACCGCGATGAGAAACGCCAGTACGCGGAGGCGGCCTATGAAGAGCTATTCCGTCGTTGGCTCGTGGAAGGTGACTCGGCGTTGAATCGCAGAAAGCCGCCGTCTGGAGCAGCGCATAGATCGTTTCGCACGATGCTGGTCCCACATGACTACGACATCTTGGGAGGTATCGAGCGTGCCTCGTAATCTGGAACGGTTTGGCGAAATCGTACGACCGCAACTCCGGTCGTGGGAACCCAAATTATCGGTCCACGGGACCGAGGTACAAGGTGTTGCGCTAAGCGCAGGTTACGCGGTCCTCCGCGCCGGAAACCGGCACGTGGGACCACTATGGCAGGGGGCGGTAGCGACCCCGGTATTTGGCTGGCTTCGCCCGCCAAATACCTTGTGCACTCCTATCGTCGCGTCACGGGTCGCTACCGCCCGCCTGACCATCAAGTTCTGAAGGAGGTCTCTCATGTCGTCGCTTATCGCGAAGCAGCCAAAGGACACCCGCAAACAAACCACAGTTTCGCTCAAGGGTTCGGTCGTTGCCGACCTCGAACTCTATTGCCAGTTCATCGACAGCGCGCGCGATTGGGTCATCAACGAAGCGCTCAAGAACGTATTCAGCAAGGACAAGGCGTTTCTCGAATGGAAGGAACGCGGTGGTTCACTCGCGACCAACGGGAATGGAGCCGTCAATGCAATGTCAGGCCCGGACAAACCATTGCCAGAGAGACCGAAAAGTCCACGAGTTCCCGCAACCGAAACCAGCAAGTCCGCTTAAGGAATCCCGATGCTTCGCACTATCGTTCACCATCGCGCCCTACTCAGTTTCGCCTTGAGCTGCTCCACCGGGCTGGTCCTCATCCGCCGGTATCCGTTCCCGGCGGATGACAGCATCCTCCAGATGATCCTCTATCAGAAGCCGTGGCTATTCGATTCGATCCGGTGGACGTACACCGCGATGCTGTTCTCAACGCCACTCATCGGATTCTCCATCGCGTTTGCGTTGCTCTACATCTTTGCGATCAAAACGGACCAGACGCTAGTCCGCAATCCGCTTCCACTGTATCCGCCACCGGCAGAACGCGAAAAGCTGTTCCTGGTCGTGGGTGAACTTCATCACGCGAAGACCCCAACTCCGGTGGAGCATCCACAATGGTTGGTTATTCCCGACCGGGGCTTGTTCACGGGCATGGCCATCTTTGGAGCCGTGGGATCGGGCAAGACGAGTGGGTGCATGCTTCCCTTTGCCGAGCAGATCCTTTCCTATCAAGCTTCGGACGCCCAGCGGCGCATCAGCGCACTCGTTCTCGAAGTGAAAGGAGACTTCTGCTTCAAGGTGAAGAAGCTGCTTTCCAAGTACGGGCGCGCCGATGACTACGTCGAAGTCAGCCTGCATTCCGAATTCCGCTACAACCCGTTGCACAATGACCAGGACGCCTACGCGCTGGCGTTCGGCATCGCATCCTTATTGAACAATCTGTTTGGGCGAGGCAAGGAGCCGTTCTGGCAGCAGGCTTACACCAACCTGGTGAAGTTCATCATCCTACTGCACAAGGTTCTCTACGATTACTGCACGCTCTTCGACGTCTACGCCTGCGCTATCAACCCCCAGTTCCTGCAACGCAAGATCGAGGAAGGCGAAGCGCGATTCGAAGCCGAGTACCTGATGGTCGAAGTCGAGACCTTCGAGGCCAACCCCGGCCTCGACGACCACGGATTCGTATTGGACGAAGAGTTGGAGCGAATGAAAGCTCCGTTTACCGATGCGTTGCGAGACTACTTGATCTCCAGCCGGATTCCCCAAGAGACCCAAACGGAGACCGGCGGGTCCGGCACCGGCGTCCCCATCCGGGATGAAAGGAAGCGCCAACAGTTCGAAGCCGTAAAGCGCTGGTTCTTCGACGACTGGCAACGCATCGAGCCGAAGCTGCGGACATCCATTGTGGAGGGTATCTCGGTGTTCCTCTCCCTGTTCGATGACAACCCGGATGTGAAGCGAGTGTTCTGTCCTCCCAAAGAAACCTACGACGCTGAGGCGAACCGAAATGGGCTCTTCGGGAAGCCGCTGGCCCCGTTCAGTGAACTGCTTGAGGAAGGCAAGGTGGTTGCCTTGAATTTTCCCGTGTCGATGAATCCTGGACTCGCCAAGACCATCGGGACGCTTATGAAACAGGATTTCCAGAGGGCAATGTTGAACCGCATCCCGGTGATCGAGCAGAATCCGCAACGGCACTTCCGGGAGGTCCTCTTTCTTTGCGACGAGTACCAGGCTTTCGCCACAGTGGGCGAGAGCGATCCGTCAGGCGATGAGAAGTTCTTCGCGCTGTCGCGGCAAGCCAAGTGCATTGCCGTCGTCGCCAGCCAGTCGATCAGCTCCTTGCGCTCAACGTTGACCGGTGAGGCTTGGCGCAGTCTGCTGCAGACGTTTCGCACCAAAGTCTTCCTGGCCTTGAGCGATGACTTCAGCGCCGACATAGCCAGCAAGCTCTGCGGCAAAGAGGAGGTGCTTCGGCCCAATTACTCCATCAGCGAAAACGGTCAGGACGCCCGCGTCAGCATTTTGACGGGCCGGGCGGCGGCGCATCGATCTACGCTGAGCACGTCAAAAAGTTACAACACCCAAATGATGCCGCTCTTCGAGCCCAAGGTCTTCTCGGAACTGAAGAACGCCCAGGCGATCGTCTTGGCGTACGACGGCCTGAACCCCTTGCCACCCACGTTTTGTTACCTCAAACCCTACTACCTCGATCCAGATGTCAGCTATTTCGATCACCTGGCCGCCGGGAGGATTTAGCAAGTGAAAACGCAAGGCAATGGCCGCGGGCTGCGCCAGGCGGTCGAAGGGATGAAGGCAGTTCATCGGATCGCGACCGGCATGGAGCTCTCGGCGGAAGATGCGATTCGGTATTTCCGCGACCCTAATGCGTTTTCCCGTTTGGTCGAGTCGAGCAACGCGCTAAACGATCCGATCCGCCGGAAGGCGATAGAGCGATTGATCCAGAAGGGAGCGACCAATGGGGTTTGAACTGATCCTTCCATTTCTGCGTCCGATTGAGCGGCTGATCCTCGATGAACGTATCTCCGAAATCATGGTGAACGGTTCCGGGCGGGTGTTCATTGAGCGCGACGGCGACCTGTCGGAAGTCCCCGATGCCGTCCTAACGGAAAAGAATCTGCAAGTCGCAGTACGAAATATTGCGCGGGCACTGGGCGACGAAATCAGTGAGGAGCAACCCTTGCTTGACTCACGCTTACCGGATGGATCGCGCGTCGCCGCCGTTATCCCTCCCTGCAGCATCGGGGGGACCACTCTTACAATTCGGAAATTCCACTCCCGCCAGTTCACCGCCGAGGAGTTGGTTCGCATCGGTTCGCTCACTGCGGATTTGTTGCGCCAGCTTCGCCAAGCCATCGCCGACCGGCGCAACATCCTCATCAGCGGCGGCACTGGCACCGGCAAGACGACGCTGCTGAATGCGCTCGCGGCATCCATCGCCGATCAGGAACGCATTGTCATCATCGAAGACACCGCGGAAATCCAACTCGACAAACCGAATCTTGTTCGATTTGAAGCGCGGCGCGAACAGCCTGGCCTACCGGCCGTCGCGATCCGCGACCTGGTCCGGGCCACTCTCCGTCATCGCCCGGACCGAATCCTGCTCGGAGAGGTCCGCGGTGGTGAGGCCTTTGATTTGCTCCAGGCTCTGAACACCGGCCATTCCGGGACCCTATCCACCATCCATGCGAACTCCGCCCAACAGGCCCTCACTCGATTGACCAGCTGCGTATTGCAAGCCGGAGTCGAACTGCCCTACGCGGCCATCAGGTCCAACATTGCCGACGCTGTGAACCTACTCCTGCACATCGAACGTCGGCAGAGCCGTCGCTACGTTTCCGAACTATTGGAGGTCGAGCACTATGACCCAGCGGAGGACAAATTCACGCTCGCAACTATCTACCGGCACGAGTAGATCCGGCGGCGCAATGGACCCGGAGATCCCAGTCCGCTATCTCCGCGAGAACTTTCAACCGGGCGACCGGGTCGCTGTTGTCTTAATCCAAAAGCAGACGCATCGGGTCATCCAGCGAATCGCCACCGTAGACAAGATCAGTGAGCGGGAATTCCAGGCATGGCTCCGCCACGCCAACGCCAGCCGCTTTGAAGTGTACATCGGGATGAACGCGCTGAGACCAGACGCTCACTCCCGTACCAAGGAAGACGTTGCCGCGATTCGTCACGTCTACCTGGACTTCGACCACAACGGTACCGCCGCTGTTCAAGCGATGACCAGACGCGACGACCTTCCAGAACCCAACTACTTGGTCAATTCCTCGCCAGGGAAATGGCAGGTAGTCTGGAAGGTCGAAGGGTTCAAGCAGGAAGACGCGGAACGCCTCATGCGTCACCTTGTCCGCGAACTGGGTGCCGATCCTGCCGCCACCGACAGCAGCCGGGTTCTCCGATTGCCCGGCTTCATGAACCACAAATATGGAAGGCCCTTTGTGGTGAGGGCCGAATCCCGTTCCACTGCAACGTACAATCCGGAACACTTTCCCCGCTCACTCGAAGACTCCAAGGGCAGTCGCAGCATCACGAGCACGACGCCGGACAGGGGTGTGGCGCGAGGGATTTCCCAGTCTGAACGCGATTGGGCCTACGCCCGGCGCGCGCTGGCGCGCGGTGAGTCGCCAGACAAGGTCCGCACTGCAATCGCCGCGTTCCGCGCTGGCCAAAAGGCCGACGTGAATCAATACGCCGAGCGGACCGTGCGAAAAGCGACGGAGTCGCTCCAATCGGATCGGGCCGGAAACTCGGAACCCGAGATTGAGGCGGCGCGTTGAATCGGCAGAGGCGCTATCAGGTCGATTGTTCGCGCAGCAACTGGATCAGGGCTCGGAGCGCCTCGGACCGGTTGTCCGCGCGGTAGGCGACCCCCGTGTCAATAAACAATCTCGGTCCGCTCAACTCCCGAAAGACCACGCCCGGTTCTCGAACTCGTTCCGCAATCGATCTCTTCACAAAGCCTATGCCGGCACAGGCGCCCACCAGATCGAAAAGTTCCGAGACCGTATTGATTTCGTGGACGATGCGGGGCACATAACCCAAACGCTGGCAGGATTCAAGGAAGTACTGGTGGAGCGCCGGATGGAGCGCTCTGGCAATCCAAATGATCGGTTCGTTTGCGAGGTCCTGGCGATCAATCTCGGAGCGTGGTGCCAGCGGATGGCTGTCGTGTAGGGCGACCACCAGCTCATCGTGCCAGACACAGTGCGTTTCCAGGCCCTCTCCATTGGCAGGCAGCTCGATGATTCCCGCCTGGAGCGTACCGTTGAGGAGCAGTTCGAGCTGAGTCATCGAATATGCGCTATGCAGCACGAGTCTCGTTCCCGGCACCCTCTCGGCAAATGCGGATTGGAGGGCGACGAGCAGGGACGGCCGGAACCAAGGACTGTAACCGATCGATAGCACCCCTGTATCCCCGCGACTGGCCGCGTGACCACATTCCATTGCGCGCTCGACATGCACAAGTGCCTGTCGGGCCTCAGCCATGAAAGCCGCACCTGCAGCGGTCAGAACAACTTCTCTTGTCTTGCGCTCAAACAATAGGTAACCCAGGACACCCTCAAGATCCTTGATTTGCTTGCTCAGGGCCGGTGCGGAGAGATTCAGACGTTTCGCCGCGCGGCTGAAGTGCAGTTCTTCTGCAACCGCAATTACGTAGCGGAGAAGTCGAAGCTCGACGTAGTGCTTAGCGACCGATGGCGCATCCATTTGTACTTCTTGTACTTCGACATCCGGGCCAGAACGGTTGCGAGTTGACCGAAAGTCCGTATCTGCTGAGGCCGCGGGCGGGCAAACACCGTGGGATGTGGAGATTAATCCTCCGAGAGGATGGTCAATGGGTCAGACGGCCAAGCGGCGAGGACTACATCTTTCTTGGCCGTGGCAAAGCCCAGCATCTCCACCTGAATCGTCCAAGCTCCATCCAGTTGAATTCCTTGGTGAACCTTCTTTCGACTCCCTATCACGCCGTTCCCTAAGTGTTGCTCGATGGCCATTGATCGCATTTGCTCTACGAACTGGTTACACAATGCGTCGTAGAGCCGTTTTCCGTGAAATGTTCAGAAGACAATCTTTATCGACAACTGCACGGCCCGAGGTCCCCCCATGGAAAAGAGCGAGTTGTAGCCTCCGCCCGTCGAAGCATTTCCTGAGCCGAAGCTCGAATTCATCATGTTTTGGGACGAACCGAAGTTGGGGGCCGTGAAGACGGCACTCGGCGCTGCAAAATTGGGGTGATTGAAAATATTGAAGATGTCCGCCTGGAACCGAAGGCGAACACGCTCGCCGATCTGGAAGTCGCGATGAATGCCGAAGTCAAGTTGCTGTAGCGAAAAGCCGCGCAAGGAGTTGCGACCCGCGTTACCTTGACCCGCTCCGGAACTGGCTCCCGGTGTAATGCCCCCGCCAGGCCGGCAGAAAGCTCCAACTACGCTGCCTTGATAACATTCTGCTGCCGCGGCTTGCGCGTCCGTGGCGCCCAGTGGCGCACCTGCAGGGGCATTATTGAGGGCAAAACCACCTGGACAAGAGCCATATTCGGCAATGCACTGCGCTCCATAGACGTAAGCTGGCACGCCGGGAATTATATTCGCGCGCGTGGTAAGCGTATAATCCGCGCCTGGACTCAGGTAAGCGACAGGATTGACCGGAGGGGCTGTCTGAAAATGATAGATCGGATCGAAAGACCAATGCCCCAGAACGGCCCTTGCAAACCTGCTGCTCTTGAACGGCGTGGGAGCGTCATACACCAGGGACGCCGCGAACGTCTGACGGATATCGAAATCCGAACTGGAGTAGTTAGCCGAGAAAGGGAATACCGCGCCCGAATTGAAATTAGAAGCGTTGTCCAAAGAGTGTGCCCATGTGTAAGAAACATTCGCCCCCAACCCGTCGTAGAATTGTCTCTGAAAATGAACCTGTAAGGCATTGTAGTTGGAGCTGGCATAGTTGCCATACACGATCAGGTTTGTGGGAAACGTGGGGCTCAAGGGAACGCTGACGGGCATCGGGGACAGTCCCCCGAGCCTGGAGACCCCAAACATCGGTATGGCTCCGATCAGATCGTTGCCGATAGCTCCTATATAGGAAACCTCGAGACTTTGCTGGCTGCCGAGGGCCTGTTGTATAGAAACGTTGAATTCATAGGAGAAGGGCAGCTTCAGATTCGGCGCCGCAGCCTGCGCCAGGCTGGTGTATGGAGAATCAGGGCCGATATTCGCCTGGATCGGAGGTGGTGTTGTACAACCGGAGTCGGTGAGCGGGAACTGGGCGCTTCGAGGATTACACGCACCAGGCGGAAGCCCCGGCGCAAAACCGGTGCTCGGAGAAAAGGGGCCGAGCGTGGATGAGGCCGCGTCGTTTCCAGTATCGTAGAATTTTCCAAAGCCCGCTCGCAGGACGTTACTCCAGTTCGGGTTCCGAAACATCTGGTAGGCAACTCCGATACGAGGCGCAATATTTCCCCAGGTCGTGGGATAAGGTGCAGTCCCAGGAGGGGCGATCCCAACATTGCAGATCGTCGTCCCTTGCACAAATTGCGGAGTCGTGGTGCATTGGACGGGATCAAAATGTGTCAACGAGAAAAGTGGCTTTCCGTTCAGGCTGTAAGGCGCGGGGTTAATTTCATACCTGGCACCATAAGTGAGGGTTACGCGGGACGCAATCTTCCAGGTGTCCTGGGCGAAAAGCGACCAGTTCTGAAAACGAAACTTCTGTTCGGTATTGTGCGCGATAATCGAACTCTCCGCAATTCCGCAGATAAACTGGGGGGGGCCACCACCAGGCCCACCACCGACGGTTACGCCTCCCATGCCCGGAGCGGGTCCGGTGCCCACAGGTCCGGTGCCCACTGGCCCGCCGCAGGATGCCGGTTGAACCGACGAGTAGAAGTTGGCATTTAAATCGAACGGCGCCTCATTTACAGTTGGGTCCGTCAGACGGAAGTCCAGACCGAACTTCAACATATGAGATCCCCGGCTCATGCTGAACGTGTCTACAACGTCGAATTGCGACTGTCGATTACTCGCAGCCGCGGGCCCGATATTCAGATTCGGGATACCGAGACCAGGGAACTCGAACGACAACAACATATTCTGTAGCGAGTATCCTGCCGGAGGCTGTGCGAATCCTGACGGGAAGAGGCTTGCCAGACTTCCAGTGAAGCTTGGAGCGGTCAGCGACTCCTGCAGCGTTGCGCGGGAGTAATTGACGCGCAGGTCGTTGTTCATCGTCGGACTAATCACGTTGCTAACGCCAATTGTGCCCGAATCGCTGCTAAGGTCGATGCCGGTATTGTTGATCGATCCAAGCGATCCGTGGGCGACCGTACTGGAGGGGGCCTGCACATATCGGGCAAATAAGGTCGCCTTGCTGCTCAGTGCATAGTCTATGCGCGCGCTTCCGGAATCAAGTTGTGAAGTATTGGGAAAAGCTGACGTGAATGGAGTAAGACAGGTGGGTATGGACGTACACGTGGACCCATTGCCTTTCGACGGATCATGAGCGGCGAGCGGGTATGCATTCAGAATCTGGGCCATGTACCCGGAATAGGCCGGCGTAGTGCTATTGGCGGCCTGTTCTGCCAGATACCGCGCATCCCGGGTGAAGGTCTCCGCCGTGCCCGGCTGCGCATCGGTAAGCCGCAGACCCTCGTAGGAAACGAAAAAAAACAGCTTGTCTTTCACAATTGGCCCACCCAGTACACCGCCGAAGTCATTCTGATGCACGGTGCCTCTCGGTAGACCGGCCCGGTTGAGAAACCAATCGTTTGCATCCATGACGGTGTTACGGAAATAGTCAAATAGATCGCCATGGAAGGAGTTCGTCCCTGAACGAGTGAGCAGCAACACCTGGCCGCCCGGAGTGCGGCCGTTTTCAGGCGCAAAGGTGGATGTCGTGATACGAAATTCCTGGAGGGCGTCAACCGACACCATCCCGTTAAATCCCCCCAACGCGGTTGTACCGGGCAATGAACCGGTGCCACCCTGACCGATCAGCCCGCCTGAACTGACCCCTGTGTTTGCACTTACACCGTCCACCATGAAATAGTTTGCATCCGCGCGCTGGCCATTCACAGTGAATTGTCCTTGAGTATTTTGGACGGTACCCGGACTAACCGAGGACGGGTTGATCAAAGTGACGCCGGGCATCAGGTCCAGGAGGCCCTGGAAGCTTCTTCCGTTCAGCGGCATATTCTCCACCGTTTGGCGATCAATAACAGTGCTGACGGACCCGTCGGTAGTGTTGAGTAATTCCTGGCCGCCCTGCACTGTGACCGTCTCCCTGGAGTTCCCCACGGTCAGAGTCAGGTCGATCTGAACCCGGTCTCCGACGTGGAGGCTCAGGTTTCTTCGGACCACGGGCTGAAAGCCCGGGCTATCGACGTGAATCTCATATGGACCAGGCGGCAGGGAGGAAAACTCATAAAAGCCGACGGCATTTGTTGTACTTGTCCACTTCGCGGCGGTGTCCGTTCGGACGATCATGACATCCGCCTTGGGGACCACAGCGCCGCTCGGGTCTGTCACGACGCCCGATACGGCCGCCTGTTGAGCAAATGATACTCCAGTTGCGGCGACCGCAAGGCACACATAAAGAAGGGCTGACGTCAGATGTGCAACCCACTTTCGCAAGTGCGGCGGATTGGGGCAGAAGGCGACGGCAAGGACGCGCGGCCGGGTTAGAAAGCCGCGTCCTTTCGCTGAGTGCGGGCTTTGGCGCAAGAGTGTACGTAAGCGTGTCATATGATGTGATCTCGTCTTTAGGGAACTTTTGGGCTGACCTCTTGCCTCATTTATCTGTCCCCTCGACGGTGTAGTCCGAAGGGACCTGGAACAGTGATGCCGGTGGCTCGGTCCGCTGAATATTAGTTAGCTGGTACGATGAATTTCCGAAGCGTGGATCAGTGTGTTTGGCTAACACCGTTGCTTGCAGTTCTTGCGAAAACCAGCGCTCGTCTGTGATCACGAGCGGATTTTCGTTTCCCACCTGACCCGCGGGAACCGTCAGCGTGGTACGGCTTCCATCGGCCTGCACTCCCCCAATTGACTCTGAGCCCAGTGGGTCCGATTTTGATTCGTCGAGAGTGATCTGCTGCACCTGCGGAGCACCTTGAGGCCCGGCTAGAACCGGTCCCTTAGTTCCAACGCCGGCACGCGCCATTCTGAAATGCCGCCCCGACTGACTTCCTTGCGTCGCCGCGTTATTAGTCGACGTCGAAATCAGGCCGGGCTGAGATCCTCCCGCGGACGACGGAAGCTGGCGAGCGACATGATCTGGTCCGAGAACGTAGTTTACTTGCGCCACCGGATCGCTAATGAATACTGTTTTCAGTTGTTGGCTGCCTCCTGCCGGTCCGGCAACAATCTCTTCCCAGCGTGTGCGGCCCTGGCTATCACGCGCCGCAGTGACGGTTTGCTGGTTCACAACATGGCTGCCGTCTGCCAGTGTTTGATCAGTTTCGATGATTGCGTCGGCGGTGAATGGTTGGCCTGTTACGACCATGCTTGTGAAAGGCTGGCCTGTTCCCACGTTGGCGATGGAGGGTCCACCACCAAGAGGCCCCGGAAGTTGTACTTGCGCCGAGGATTGGGCGAAGCAACTCCCGAAGCCGACGAATGCGAACACGAGCGCGAAATGAATGATCTTCATCTTGATGTTCTCCTTCTCGAATCTGTATTGCCTCGACTTTTCCTTCCGGCCGCGCGGTGATCGACTGCCCTCAAAGCTTCCGACCAGCTCTATCGGATCGGGGGCAGGCGGCAGCCCTTTCGCCGGGACTACTGCCGAAGTGAAGGAGGAGCCGAGAGTCCGAAAAGTTTCTCATGCATGAAGGACGCAACGCCGGCCCTCAGGGCTGAGGCGATTTCGTCAAGGGCATGTCAGATTTACTTAACGAAGATTTGACATTGCGCCGTTCCACGATCTGGCTGGCAGGAACGTCTACTATCTATGCGTATCCGTCCTGTGGCTGCGGCGCCGGATTTCCGTCTCAATTTGCGCATCGTTTCGCTGGCGACCGTTGTGTTGGGGCTGCTGGTCTTGGCGGTTCTGCAATATCGCTGGATCGATGAGGTAAGCGACGCTCAGGAGAACCGAGCAAAGTCCCATCTGCGTGAAGAGATCAGACTGGTATCCGATGCCTTCGATACCGAAGTAACCCGCGCGGCGCTGGCATTCGAGATTCCTGCCGGGCCAACCTCGTCGATGTACGGAGAACTGGAAGGAACTTGGGATGCATGGAACCACGATGCGCGTTGGCCGCGGATCGTCTCCGGACTTTCGTTTCTGGAATCAGCGAACAGCGGCTGGCGCGTGCGCCAATTTGGCGAGCCCGCCCACTTTGACGTTAGGTCGATTCTGCCTGCAGAAGCTTTTGGGGCATCGCCTCGGTCACGGCTGAACACAGGGGATCTGAATCAAGATCTCTTCGTCGACGGCAACCCTTCCCTTTTCAGGCCGCTCCCCTCCCTGTCGGAGCCTCTCGGCGAGCCGCGAATAAACTGGGTGCTCATTCGCTTTAACGAGAAGTATCTCGCAGACGCAGTGTTTCCGCAGTTGCTGGAAAAGTATTCCACTGACGAAGACCGCGTGGAATTCCAGTTTGAGGTGAGGGCGCGCAGAAGCCCGGCCGCCTCCGGCGATATCATGTTTGCTGAGCTATTCCACTACCGTCCGGACTGCCTAACGAAACAGGCTGTCGCCTTGACAGCAATGTTGCCCGGCGGCTACAGGACGCATGGTGCCGCGAGAAGCGCAAATGGCATTTCCACTAGCTCTTCCGGCCCGGTATTGCGATCGGACATCGATCAAGCGACTCCGCTGAACACGTTGCTCCAAACTGTCGGCCACTGTCAAATGCCGCTCGATCCGTCTGGCCACGGTCTGATGCAACTCGTGGTGCGCCATCGACAAGGCCCCACGAGCGCTGTTTTTACCCGATTCCGGCGACGCAATGAAATCGTTAGCGGGGCGGTGATGGCAACACTGTTAGTAGCGTTGGCAGTCCTTATAGTCTCTACTGAACGGGCGCGTAAACTAGCTCGTCTGCAAACCGTAGTTGCGGCCGGCATATCCCACGAGTTGCGGACGCCACTGGCGTCGCTGCGCGTAGCCGCGGATGATCTTAAGAGCGGCCATGTGGTATGTGTTGAACAGGCTCGACGCTATGGAGAGATCATCGATGCGCAATCCCGGCGGCTCGGCCACGTCGTCGATCAGGCGCTCGCTCTCACCGGGCCAACTGCAAACAGCGCGCCGTGCCTTCGGGCCGTGTCGGTTCCTGAGATTCTCGGCGCAGCCGTTAATGCTTTAGCCCCTAGGCTTAGCGCGGCGAGAATCGAGGTCGAGAAACGCATGGCGCCCGATGTCCCAAGGATTCTAGCTGATCCGGAATTAGTGCTGCGCTGTTTGACCAACCTCGTTGAAAACTCAATCAAATACGCTGGATCGGAAGGGTGGCTTCTATTATCTGCCCGAGCGGGTCGCCACTTGGGCCGGTCCGTTGTTGAACTGAGCGTTGAAGATCACGGCCCTGGCATTCCGGATGACGAAGCAAATGCCGTGTTCGAGGCGTTCTACCGCGGCGCATCTGCACGCCAGACACGGGAGCCGGGCAGCGGGTTGGGTCTGGCGATCGTAAAAAGCGCCGTTGAGGCGCAGGGCGGCTGGATCAAGCTGGAGCGAGCCGTTCCCAACGGCTGCAAATTTCGGATGTTTTTTCCTGCCGAGGATCATGCATCGGTCCATTCCGCGGAGTCCGAGGCAGCACTGTAGATGCCGGCCCCGCTGATTCTGCTGGTCGATGACGACGATTCACTGGCGACGCTCCTCGGCGACCGCCTTCGCCGAGAGGGATACAGCGTGAAGTCCTGCGGCGATGTGGCTCAAGCGAATGATCTGCTGAAACACCAAAGCTTTGACGTAATTCTATTGGACGTGATGCTGCCCGATCGGAGCGGTTTGGAGCTTTGCGCCGAACTGCGAGACCGCAATATTCAGACTCCTATCTTGATGCTGACAGCCCGCGGCAACGTGGCGGACCGAGTGACGGGATTGAGAATCGGTGCCGACGACTATCTTCCAAAGCCATTCGAGGTTTCGGAACTGCTCGCCCGAATCGAAGCGTTGCGCCGGCGCGCCGGGCGCAATGGCGATGCGGATACTATGCTCTACGAGTTCGGAAATGTCTGCGTGAATTTCGACAGCCAGAGCGTCTCGCGATCTGGTAAACCGGTTGAACTCTCGCGCCGGGAGTTCCAGATGTTGAGCCATTTGATCCGGAATCGAGGGCGCGTAGTTCTCCGCGACGAATTGTTGCAAGCTGTTTGGAGATATCGCGTGCTGCCTTACACACGAACGGTGGACGTACACATGTGGCAGCTCCGGCGGAAGCTGGAAGCGGACCCCCAGCAGCCGCGCTTCCTCACCACTATTCGCGGGACCGGCTATCTTTTTGCGGAGAATACGGCTGCGGAAAGAAACATCCCGACTCCCAACGCTCAGGGCAGTGAATGAATCCAACCTTAGTTTCAATTGTCGAGTTGATCCAGATCCCGACCGCAGGCAACGCGGTCACTAGAGGTTTCAGATGCCGAGATCGGCGCCGGAACAGGGCGTACAGGGGGACCGAGCAATCCCAGATGCTTGATTACAATTAGAACGATCACGCCCGACACCACTGCGGGCCGACAGGGCCGTATGTGACCGAACGTAGTACAGGACTACTGAATGACCGGCGACGAGCCCGATTCGCTCACAAACCGGCCTGGTGATTCGAGTCTTTGTGTTATCGTCGCTCGCATGGATGCAAACTTGACCAATCTGAGAAAGACCTCTGTGGAAAAGCTTAATCAGTATCTGGTTGAACGACAGAAAACGTTCGAGACACGCAAAGATTTCTCAGCTTGGACCGCCCAGCAGTATGTAGAAATGCAAGCGGAACACGCTTGGTTGAACGCCAAGCAGGCATTTGAGATTGAGCTCTACAACGCATACGGGCAGTGGGAATCTGTCCCGCCCAAGAGCTAGTTCTGTGGTTTGTTCTCGGGGCATTGGTCAGATTCAAAAGCTCTCAATCCTCGTAGTTTTGTGGACAAATGCTAAAGCAGATGCCCACCTGACGAGGTTTCCATGGGATCAGCCGCAGAAGGGCAAGTAGTCCATATCGCTCCACTGGCAGAGATGCCGATACGGGTTCGCGATGCCGCCGCGTATCTTGGCGTCAGCCCACAAACGGTGTATCTTTGGGTTGAGCGAAAGCGGATTCCCCACTTCCGCGTGATGGGTCGCAACATCCGGTTTCTGAAATCGGACTTGCAGCCTTTCCGCGCGCAGTTCAAACAGGAGGTGGAGAATTGGCAAGACCAGTGAAGCATGATGGGAACTTGTACAAACGCGATGGGTCGAAAATCTGGTGGATGCACTACCGCGACAGGGACGGTATTCGCCGGCGGGAATCGACTCTGTCCGAAGACTGGGGCGAAGCGCAGAAGTGCCTCAGGGAGCGCTTGCAAGCCAGAGACAACAACACACTGCCCGCGCTGCGCCGTGGGCAGGATCTCACTTTTGGGGAATGGGCGGATTTTTATCTGGAGAACTTTTCCAAGCCCCCGTTCCGTGCGCTGAAAACCCATGAAGTCAACCAGCGTGCGCTGAAGCACCTGAGAGCAATGTTCGAGAACATCAAACTCGCCGAACTGACCGCTGACGATATTGAGATGTATCTTCGTGGGCGGCTCAAGCAGCACGTTATGGTGAAGGCAAAGGATGGATTCGTCAAGAAGGGCGTACTGAAGGCAACGACGGTACATCAGGAATTGCGAGTGCTGCGTCGCATGTTTAATGTGGCGGTGCGCAAGAAGTTCCTGTTCGCGAATCCATGCGCAGGCGTCGAGTTTCCGGCAAGAGTCGATGGGCTCTTCCGGCCGCATTACGTGGCTTGGTCTGAGCAGCAGAAGATCGAGTTCAGCGCGCCCGGCTACCTGCGCAACGTCATCCGGATCGTCACCGAAACCGGACTTCGGATCTACAAGGAACTCACTCCCATGAAGAAGGAGCAACTTGATCTGGAGAATCGGACGGTATGGATTCCGGACTCGAAGACGCCCAACGGCGTTGCCGAGGTTCCGTTGACCGAGATTGCGGTGGATGCATTCCGCAGTCAGCTTTCGATCTCAGGGCCAGGCGACTACATGTTCCCAAGCGATGACAATGCCGACGGCTTTCAGAAGACGTTCAAGACCGTTTGGCATGCGACGTTGCGACGGGCAGGTGTTCGATACTTTCGCATCTACGATCTCCGCTCGACGTACGCTACCCGGCTCAGCGCCGGTGGTGTAGCGGACGAGTGGGTCACGCAGTTACTCCGGCAGGGCGATGCGAAGGTGTTCAAAAAATACTCGCAGATGAAGTTGCAGATGAAGCGAGAAGCGCTGGAAAAACTAAACCGTCAGGCCAACGAAGGCGGTCTGGGTTTTGTCACAGCCCAGCCGAACTGAAGGGGGTTTTGACACAGTTATGTCACAGTTGGGGCAAAGGACAAGCGAAAGAGATGGACAGAGGATCAATCAACTCGTTTGGAATCAACGAGTGATTTGGTCGGGGCGGGGCGATTCGAACGCCCGACCCCCTGCGCCCAAGGCAGGTGCGCTACCAGGCTGCGCTACGCCCCGACATGTGGTGCTCTCTTGATTTTAAACCACTTCCTGAATTTGCGATACCGTCCAGCCTGCCCAAATGGAGCCAAAACCGCTCCGACCGTGGCAAAACCGTGACAAAACCTCATCAGCTAGTTCTCTCCGTGCCAAAACCGAGCAGGCCCTCATTTGCCTTCCGGTTTATCTTCTGCAACGCCTCGCGCTTCATCTGCAGTTTCATCTGTGAGAACTTCTTGAACACCTTCGCATCACCCTGCCGGAGCAATTGCGTCACCCACTCGTCGGCCACACCACCCGCACTAAGCGAGTCGCATAGGCAACGTCGGCAAAATCCTACCGGGCATCAGAAGACATTGAAAACGGTGTGGCAGGCCACTCTGCGAAGATTCCGTGCCGCCTCCATTTGCGGAGTGTAGTAGACATGGTGGACTCGCGCGCCGTCCCTTCCAGCATGAGGTAATTGCGTCCCGAGGCCTCCTCTTCACCGTGGACCAAGATCCTGCCCTCCAATGTCGTCAAGCTGCGAAGGTCGAGTACCTCCAGTGGGAGCCGCTCATCGGACATCAAGGCGCCATGCGCCGCCAGCGTTTTTTGACGGTCACCGCTGCGTTGCATGGCTCGGAGGAAATTGGATCGAGGGCACGCGCGCTAGCGTCGGTTGGCAGACGAAGGACAACTGCGAATTTCGTTGGGCCATCTCAATCCGCTGTACAAGGGCACGGATAATCTCGCGCTTCGTGGTCCAGTCTGCATCGCTCAGCTGGTTCTGAACGTGGCTCGAGATTTCAGTAAGGCGGTCCCTAACCGATCTTAAGTGCGCCTGCCGACCTTCATCCGAAGTTTGAGCGGCGATGTTCGCGTCGATCTCCGCTACCAGGTGCGGGCGTGACATGAGAACCATGGGCGGCATGGTCGCGTTTCCAGCCTTTTGACACGCGACCCATTATAGTTGAGCGGACCGTTACGCACCGCGGCTCAAGATGTTGAACAAGCCGAAAACAACCGAGCCGATCTGCCAACGTCGCTATTCGCAGAAATCACGAAGCCACTCCGCCCCACGCCCGATTGATCAGGGTTGCCCTTCAACGCTGACGTTCTGCACCAATTCCCGTCCGAGACAGATATCCTGCTACATCGCTAACGAAGCTATGAACCGAAACCTCGGCGATGCGGCGACCGACGATCGCGTTCACTGCTTTTCCCACAGAACCAAGCGGTGGTTCGTAAAAGCCCGAGAAATCCAACTGCGTTTCGGTGCTAGTCAATGGATAAATCGAGAGTTCCGCCTTCATGAACGGGAACAGGCCGGGCATTTTCGCCGACTGCCATTCAAGCTGCAACCGTGTAATGGGCCCCGTCATCGCTTCGTGTGTCTTCTCTTCGATGTTCTTGACGGAGATAATGATCTCAGCTTTGACCCCGATTCCGCCCATGTCGACGTGCAGTGAGGAGGCGATCGATTGCGCCCGGGAAGCAGCGGCATTAGTGGCCGACTGGAACACCGCAAGGGCGTCTTTGCTCAGCACATCGCGAACTTGCTCATAGGGATGATTGACGTAGTCATAGCAGCGAATCTCACGACCTTTACTCATTGGAATCTCCGTCCTCGGGTCAAGCTAATGTCCAGCGCTCGTACCATATTTGCGATCTTAGCCGATGTTGTAGATCGAACGCACCTTTGCTGGTTCGTCCGAGACAGCTTGTCCAACGCGCTGGCGGGAATCAGCCCTGCGCAGAAACAGCGTGACAGAGTCGCCGACTCCGCCTTTTTCTGGCCGTCTCAGTTACATTTTGGGAGATTCGGCGTGTTTACCGAGATCGCGCTCAATCACCCCAACATCGTGGTGATCTAAGCCGCCGGCTCGCAGGATGGTGTGTTTTACGTCGCCACGAATTGCTGGAACGGCGCGTTAAGTTCGCCGGCGATGCCCCGGTGCCGCGCGGGGTGACAATGGCTTCCTTTCTGCGCCCCAATTTTGCCCCGTGGCTTGTTGTCTGCATCCGACGTGAATCTGATCGGTGCCGATCGGGCCAAGGCCCAGGGTTCAAGAGCGACGCGCCTAGTGATAACATCCGCCTTCCCAAAGAATGGTGCTATTGGTCCCCGGCTGCGGACTTGGCACGCAGCATTCGAGGGAGGACGATCAGGGCGCCACCGTAACAAAGAAGCGAAACGACCAGAGGGAGGTTGTGTTCATTGATGAAATCCCGTGTCGCGAGCTTGTAACCGCCGAGGGCCATGAATCCGTATAGCAGCCACACCAACTCGGGCTTCCTCCAGCGCGTTGCCACCCAGGCAAGCGTTAGCGATAGCCCCGTTAGCACTAAGGTCGCCAGGGTATCCGCCGGAACGCTGCCGCTCTCTCCGCCCACGACTGTGCGCCACATCGCCAGGACGGCGTACGCAGCCAATCCCGCCGTGATCCAGACGACATGAGCCGCAAGCGCCAGCGAAGTAATCTGGTTGCGCCAATGGCCGGGCGCGCCGGAGGAAATTCCCATGATCGCTACCCAGGAGACGGCCGCAGCCAGAAGTACACCAACGGATGCCAGCCATTCCACCGGGCCGGCGCCGATGCCGAACAATACCGGCAAAGGCTGGCTTGTCGCGCCCGCGACTGCGGAGCCCAGCAACAGATAGACCGCGCCGTGCAGCCCCAGAGTGGGCAGAACGAACGCCCGCGCTACGCAGCAGCAGGCCACGGCGGATGCGCACACAAGAATCCAGAATTCGGAACGGGAAAAGGGAAGAAAGATCCCTACCAGTACGAGGAAAAGGCCGAAGGTGGCGAGGGCACGGAAGTTCCTCTTGTTATCACGCTCGAATAATAGGAACGAGACTGCATAAAAGGCTATCCCGGCGGCCAAGGTGGCGATCCCGAGGCCGAACATAACCGCACGTTGTTCCTTGAAAACCCAAACCGCGCCTCCGATTCCGATCAAAAGAGCCGCCCCTGTCTGCGCCATTTCCGCGAAGGCGAGGGTCCTGCGCCGCACGACCGTCTGGCTTACGGCGGTCCCAATATAGATCAGCGCCAGCGCGAGTTGCACGGTAAGCACGGCGTGGGGTGATACGGGAATCCAGGCCTCCGGCATGCCGCGCGGACTCGACATCAGATAAGAGAACAGGAGAACCGAGGAGTCGGCTGCGAGGGCGGCGAAGGCGCGCGCGCCCGGCTGCAGATCGCGGCATGCGGCGAATTCCATTGCGGCCGCGATAACCAGCAACGCCGTTGTGAAAGGGACGATGTCGTTGCGGACCAGCAGGAGCGCAACTACCATGACGATCGAAGATACGCCTGCAATAGTTCCGATGATCCTGTGCTGCGTCCTCGACCCGAGCACAAGTGCCACGAGAGCAAAGGCGGCCAGCACTCCGGAACTCGTCCCGGCTGACATGACCTTGAGGCGCCCGGCGGCTTCCCAAACCAACGGCGCGATGATGAGCACCGAAGTGGAACAGCTCAGAGCGGCCGCGAATTTCGCCTCGACGGGCGAACGCGCGGCGACCCAGAGCCAAATGAGCCCGTAGATCAAGCCGATGGCCACACCGGTGGCTGCGGGCAGCACTCCCCAATCGGTCAATGCGCGGAGGACGTAGGCGCCAGCGATCGCGACGAGCATCCTGCCCAGCACGGGCACAGTATTTGGCGGCAGACCGAACCATGCGGGAAGTGGAGGCGGCAAGACAGGTACCTCTGGCGCCGCGACTGGCCCCTCGCGCGCCGCGGCCGTCGACGCCAGACGCGCTTCCAGGTTCAGAACCCGTCGCTGCAGGTCCTGAACCTGAAGGATCAATTCGCTTAGGTTGCCCGATTCGGGAACCGGACCCGATTTGGTGGATGGTGCCGACATAGCCTCCTCCTAGCCTCCATCAGACTTTCTGCTCCGCCCAAGGCGGAAGCAGTTTCAGCAGTCCCCATAGAATCAAGAAGGGCAGGATCATGAGGCCAATGGCGGGCAACAAACCTTCGCGCGCCGCAAACGCCATCTTGTAGGTCGTATAGCCCAGGAAACTCTTTGAAAAGAGTTGCCCGCCGATGACCACATTCCAGCGCATGGCGAAGATGCCGATCAGGGTCAGAGCGGCGGCCAGAGTATAGATTCTGCGGCGGAGTATTTCGCCCAGTTTCACCACCTGAACAAGTGCGAGGAGAGCGACGGGAACCAAAGTCCCGAGGATAATCTGCAGAACGATCTGCGACATAAAGAGCTGCGTGTGAACCATGAAATCCAAGGTTCGAAACGATTCGCTGGATTCGTACATGCGGTGGACAAGATCCAGCATCTCGAGCGAGAAATCGATGAGGAAGATGTAGAGCAGATACTTGGCTACCGTATCCAGGCAAGCCATGTCGATCGGGCGATTCCGGATGTAAGTCACGGTCTGGTAGACGAGAAGAACGACGGCGATGCCGGAAACCATCGCCGAGAAGAGGAAAACCACCGGCATGAGGGGCGTGGACCACCAGGGATTCGCCTTGACGGACCCGAAAATGAATCCTACGTATCCATGCAGGAGGAACGCAGATGGGATGCCGATTAACGTCACCATCCAGCCCACGCGATCGTCCACGTGGAGGGACTTCGCATCGATGTTCCGGGAGCCGAGGGTCAGAGCCGAATAGATCCACTTCATCACGCCCTTCCGGGAGCTCGCCGAAAGGACGATGTCCTTGCGATAGTCGAGCCAGATCTCGAGCAGGAGAACCACCAGCAGGTACCAGAGATAAACGAATCCGAACATCGCCATGGCAGACGTCCGGTGCGGCGTCATATACATTTCAAGCGAGCGCTCGGGGTGTCCGAGGTGCAGTTGCAGGGGCAGGGGCGCCACCAGGAGAAACGCCAGCGCGGTGAGCAGCGACAACCGGTAGATGGGTTGGACCGCTACGATATGGAAAACTCGCGCCAGCGAGGCAAGAATGAAGGCGCCCGCCACGAGTCCGGTGATGAACGGATAGAGAACGATCAGGACGCTCCACGTCAGTTGCACTTCATTCGGATACATGAAGCCCTGGACCACGGGAGGAAGGGTGTGCATAATCCTTACCTCACCGACCCGTCGAGGTCTTTGTAGAAAACCTTGGCGCCCGTGGCCATTTCTGGTTTGAGGACCTGAACGGCATTGACGCGAAGGAACTCGTGTACCGGATCCCGGGGATTCTTCAGGTCCGCCAACCGGCGGGCGCCGGTCGGGCAGGCTTCGCAGCAGGCCGTCGTCAGCCCTTTGGTGATGCGGTGATAACACAAAGTGCACTTGTCGGCGACGTGTTTGGTGGGATGCAGATAACGGCATCCATAAGGGCAAGCCTGAACGCAGTAGCCGCAACCCACGCAGTACTGCTGATCGACCAACACGACGCCGTCCGGCGACACGTACGTCGCGCCCACGGGGCACGACTGGACGCAGGGGGAGTGGGCGCAGTGATTGCACAGTTTCGGAACGAAGAAGCTCTTCACTCCGGGCGTATTCCGGACCGGGAAGCCCTGCATGCCACCCGCCGGGGATTCCACGTGTGGATGCTCCATGTCCTCGCCGTTGACTTCATAGCGCTCCACCCAGGTGCGGAAGAATCCCTCCGGCACGTCGTTCTCAAGCGCGCAAGCGCGGACGCAGTTACCGCATCCAATGCACTTCTGGATGTCGATGGTCATGGCCCACCAGTGGTCCGCCATTCTGTATTTCGAATCCGCTGCCAGAGCGCCCGACGGACTTTCGAACGCTTCCAGAGCGGCTCCCGAAAGGACGATGAACTTTCCCGCTGCGGCCAGCAATTCGCGTCGACTTAAATCCATGGTTTCTCCTCTCAGATCATGGGCTGATGGGGATTGTGGCAAACGCCGCAAGCGGTATCCCCGGCGTGCTCGCGCGAGACGACCTGCGGGAACGTTTTCGGCTTGGCCGAGTCCGCCTCGTGGCAAATCACGCAGAGCTTTGCGGTGTCGGGGAGCACGGGTTTCTGACTGGTGAAGTCCTGCGCGTGGCGTCCGAGCGGCCCATGGCAGGCTTCGCATCCGACATTGGCGTGAGGACCTTTGCTTTTTGCTGTGACGATGTCGTCGTGGCAGGCAGCGCAGGCCTCGCGGCCGGCGAAGACGGGAGTCCGGGCGGCGATTTCATCGAGAGAGCCGGGGCGGTAATGTCCATACTTGCCGAACTCCGGGGGAACCAGGGCATGGCGAATCGCGAAGAAAACCAACACGACAATAACCGCTACGCACGCCAGCCGGATCAGATGTTCCGAGCCCTCAAAGATTCTCCTCATGCCGGTGGTTGAGAAGCAAATGCCCCACCGTTCGTCGCCGCACCGATCAAGCCGCCTCGGCCGCTCAGGATTCAAGCAGGCAAAGAGGTTCTACGGCGTAATGTCGCCACTTGCGGTCGGGAGTAGAAATAGAGCCTGTGCCAGTTCGCGCCGACAAAAGTGAGGTTCTGCGCTAAAGCGCGCAGGCTCTCAGGAATCGAGCGAACAAGGGGTTTTGAACGCTTCGGGCACGCGCCTGCGTGCCAGCTTGTCGTCACACACCGCGCGTCGGCGAAGCCAATTGGGCATGGCCGGGATCCTCCATCATCTATTGCTTCGCCCTGCCACAAATCGACCGGCTCGATTGGATTACCGCAAGTGCCCAACGCGCAAGATGGTTTCCGTATGCGTCGTAATATGGGCGCGAACACGTTTGGCGGAAGAGAGCGCGCACTGGACATCGTGCGCTATCGTTCGTTCTATTCGGTCACAGCAAATCCGTGCGTGAGGTGAAGTAAACTGGCAGCTCCCGAGCAGCGTAAGAACGCGTAAGAACCGGCGCCAGCAGCAATCCTCGTATGGGATGCTGCCTCACTCACGGCGTCATCTGGTCGGCCACCAGCCACGGGTTCAGTCCCCATGGAAAACGAGCCCGGGGCGGGCCAGGCGCTCATGTGGCGGGGAGAGACCACCCTGGCGTGCCTTACTTGCGTGAAACGTAATTCAGATAGGCCGCCAAATCCGATATGTCTACGGGCGAAAGGGTGGGCCAGGGCACAGCCTTGTCCCAAATCTCCCGGTGCATCTGGCGATTCGATCCCCACGCGATTGCGGCCATCGAAAACGGCGTGAAGACCTTGCCGGAACGGGGGCTTGCGACGGCTCCCATCTGCGCGTCGCTGTGGCAGCCGACGCAGCCCTTGGCGGCGAACGCTCGTTGACCACGGGTGACGTTGCCCGCTGGTCCGCGATACTGCAGGTCCCAAACATAGGCCAGGATTTTCCGCAGATCTGCTTCCGGGACGGTGGGAAACGCTCCCATCAGCGGCACGTGGTTCCAAACGCCCGCACCGATGTCGAGAAACGTCTTGTTGGCGAGCCGGGCTTCCAGAGCAAGCGGGCCTCGATGACATTGCTGGCAGTTATGCTCGAAAGGGAGCTTGCCGGTGGATGCTTCAGGCAGCGAGAGCCGAGGCTCTGGCGCGAGCTTTTGCACATACTGAACGTAGGCGGCGAGATCCCCGAAGTCCCGCCCGTCCAGCTTGGGCCAATCCCGCTTACGGGCGGCAAACGTCTCTTTCATCGAAGAAGCGTGGTTCCACATCTGGCACACCAGTGCCGCCGGATCATCCACGCTCTTCCAGGCGGAAACGGGCGGGCCCGGACCGCGGCTTGGCATAGCAAGGGAATGGCAATCGGCGCATCCTTTCGAATTAAAGACCTCTTGCCCTCGCCTCGTCTGCGCCGGGAACTGGAAGATCCGTTCCGAGTACAGATACGCGAATACGTCGCCCCACTCCGCCTCCGCCAGCACCGGACGGGGCACACGCTTCGCTGAGATTTCGCGCCACATGGCGGGAGTGTGATTCCACAACGCGCTGGCGAAGGCCGAGGGCGTAAAGGCGGAGACGGAATTCACCGCGAGATCAGGTGCGATGGCATTGGCCTCATGGCCGCTGCCTTGGGCGTTCACGGTGTGACACTCCAGGCAACTCTGGTCCTGCACCACGGTCGAGCCGTGTTGCGCGTCGGCTGCCCACGCGCAGGCGGTCAAGGCAAGAAGGAAAATTCTTTTCATACTTCCTCACGGCATCCAACGGCCCAATAGAAGATCGCTTCAATCCCTTGCTTCAGAGAATCTATTTTTCGCGAGACTCAACCCCTAATGCTGTTTAGCGCTCGATCTTGAACCCGACTTTCAGGGCGACCTGAAATTCCTCCACCTTTCCGTTCACGATCCGGCCGCGCTCCTGGACAACCTCGAACCAATCCATATGGCGAAGGGTTTTGGACGCTTCGGCGATTGCGGCCTGAGTTGCCTCGGCAAAACTCGTTGGAGAGGTCCCGACCAGTTCAACGACTTTGTACGTTCCTGTCATCTTTGATTCCTCCTTTACAGATGATCCATTGTCCGGCATTTTGCAGTGAAGGGATGAGAGTGTCAAATTTCGACGTCATGATGATCTCGCGATTCGACCTCGGTCCAAGGCACGCCTTACCAGAGTCCACCTTTGCACAGGAACGAGTTCATGATCTGCACTGCTCACTATCCGAAGCGTCATATTGATGGGTTGGAAGCGCGATTCGTGCACGCTGGTCCGAAATGCAAGCCGATCCCAACACCGCTCATACACTGAGGACCGGGCAGGGTGACTCGCCAATAATAGAGTAAGCGTTCTGGTGTAGGCGCCCGGCAAGTCCCGAGCCGTTGTGCCGACCGATGACCAATAGATCGGCAGACCACTCTTTGGCCGCACAGGTAACGACGTCTGATACCTTGCCTTGCGCCATAGCAACGTTGGCGCTAGTACCAGCCGCTCCCTGGAGTTCTGCAATCCGAGTTCTTGCCTCGGCAGCACCCGAAGCGGCGAACTCTCGATCAAGATATTTTTCTAGAGGGCCCGCTTCCGCCTCCGCTGCGTGCACGATTCTTAGGTCAGCCTGGTGTTCGCGCGCCAGCCAGCCAGCCCAGTCTAGAACGGCTCGGCTCCGTTCCCCGAGGTCGAGTGCACAGAGCACCTTCTTGCAGGCGATCCTCGCAGAGGTTGGCGTCTCTTGCGAGTGAATGTCGGTCCAAACGGGACACTCTGCGTCATGTAGCACCTTCGCGGTGATGGATCCCAGAAGAAATCGACGGTAACGACCAAGCCCGGAAGTCGGCATCATGATCAGGTCGGAGCGCCATGAACTCGCCGTCTCTACAATTTTGGTCTCCGTCGCGCCTATGATGCAGTTGCTGAGCGTCTGGAAATCGTGAAACTCATCGATGAGGAATGCAGTTAAGTCCCTTTCAAGATGTGGCTGGGCTACCTCTGGGTAATAATGGTCGCCGGTTTCGACGACGTGAAGCAGCATGATCTCGGCTCCGAACTGACTGGCAAAAGCTCTCACGTATCGTGCAGCGCCGATGCAGCGCTTTGAGAAATCCACTGGAAATAGGATCTTTTTGACGACGGGCACGCGGTATTCCTTATTCTATAAGTTAGGCTAGCGGCGTCCCGGAACCCAGATTTTGTCCGGCACCATCACTTCGATATCGGTGATATTGCTTTTGACCGTTACTTGCTGAAGCGTGCCGGTCTCACCAGGGTTCGCGAGGAACTCCAACAAATACTGATTGGCAAGATGGTCCGCTAGATCGGCGAGGAACGGCGCTAGAGAAGGCAATGGCCCATAGTACAAAAAATAGGCCTCGCCGCCGCTTTCATCCGCAACGTGTGCGAGCTGGATTTGCCCTGCATGGAGCTTAGAAAAATCGCTCGCGAGATAATCGGCGCTTGGATGATAGATCACATAAACGATGACGCCCGCGCGTTGAGCTGCTTCAAGCGCTGCATCCGCGGACGGGTCTTGAAGCGCGTCCGTTGACGCTGGATTGACTCCGTTGGAGATCATCAGCACCACACGTCGTGACGAACCCTGCGGCCAGCCCCTGATCAGATCTGTAAGTGCGCCAAACGGACTTGCGGGTTTGCTACCTGCGGGAGGGTTGAGAGCCCGGACCGCGCGTTCATGATCCAGCGTTGGATTCTCGGCCACCTGCAAGCGCCCGTCTTGGATGTACGCCACCCCAACAGTGGTGGTCGATGGTTGAGAACTGATGAAGCGACGCAACTCCTCGAACTTTGACCCTGGCTCGCAATTCGAGTAGTTATCTACGAGCACAAAGATTTCGAGTCCAGCATGGTCGCCGCGTAGCGGGGCCAGATTAGTGATTAGCAGCGGCTCGTAGCGCTGCGTAACGATCAGGTCATCTGGCGTGAGCGTCGGCGGTACATGGCCATAGTGGTGGCCAACCGTCACTACCATCTGCACGGGTATGCCCGCTGGAGATCCAGTGTGAGCCCAAGTAAACAGCGGGCATGCGAATGCCAGCGAAGCAAGCTTTGCAATCTTTCGCATATCGTCCTCTCAGAATTCTCCGCCCTTTAATTGGCATTCATCTCGCCAAATGACTAAGGTTGCAAGCTATTGACCCCGAATCAGTTTGCCGTCATAGCTGCTTCGAAAGCAGGTCCGGGCTGCGTTATTTCACCCATTTGGCTCTCGCATCGGGACCGCCCGGCTTCACATCGCTCACGGCCACGCTCGTTATGCCCAACGCAATGGCCGGCGTAGCGGACGGATGAGGCAAAACGAAATGGTCTGCCACAGCACTCTGTCGCGATTTCAGTGAGCGCGTCAAGAGCAGGACGATCTGACGACTATAGGGGAGATCGCCGACTACCAGCAGTCTGACAACTGAATCCGCAGCCCTGTATTTCACAGTGCGGCAGGTCTTGACATTACTTGATGGTGTCAGCGCTAAGAAAGGATCTTTGGCCCACATTTTTTGAAGCGTGAGCTTCGAGATCGGCGCTTTAGCTAGTGTTTAGTGAGCCGAGTCTCCAAGGGCGTTAAAGGGAAATGCGAGTTCCGCTTGGTGTGCGCTAATGGCGTTCTGGCACTTGGGTTCCATCGGTTTGGGCATCGTAACCTAGATTGCCGCTATGGCAGCGTTCACGCATGGACGCGGCCGATTCCATCGCCAGAACCCTCCTGGTAAAACTCGATGGTAGCCCAGCCCTCGCCAATAGATTCTTTCATAGCTCCGCATCCAAAGCCTGGCTGAAATTCCGCAGTTCGACTGGGCCCTGAGGCGCAATTCCCGCAGAATTACGGATTTAGCCCGAATACGAACGGTAGCTGATTGCAGCTTGGTCTGGAAGAGGCCGAGAACATGCGAAGCATGATAGAGCAACCGTACCTGGAAACGAAGCCCATTCCATCCGCTGGTCCGTACGAGGGGGTGATTCAGGTCCCTTCACTACGATTTGCTGAGAGACAGGAAGGAGGACTCATGTTTGAACAAAGTGTCATATCGAATGGCAAGACGCGCCGGACGTGGACCGTTCTGGTGGCGTTTGCCGGCCAACTGCTCGCCAGCCTGGCCTAAATTACTCGACGGCCGTACCCGCCTCTCCGATTTGCGCTTGCAGGAACCCTGCGCAAGATCAGAACGACTGCCACCACGGTTGCAGCCAGAGTCAACGCTCCCACAGCTGCATGCACCATAGTCACGACAATTACTGCCTCGGGGTCGATATCAGGCGCTAAACCCATGGAGAACAGCGCGAGTCCTATGAAGAATTGTGCGGCCGTGATGATCAGCAATGTAACCCCGGCGGGACGCAGCGGCTCGTTCTCGGGACGGTAAAGCAACACCATGGCTAGCGCTGCGACGAAGATCGCAACCACCAATGCTCCCAGAACATGCGGGATCACGTCGATGATGCCGTGACGGAAGGCGACACCCAGCGCGGCTTGCCCCAGCACGATTGCGGCGGTGATCATCGCCAGGATCCGCAGCGATGGACGGCCGCCGGCGATGATCGGGACCCGCACCCCAGCGCTCGATGTGAACACAGCGATGGCAGTTGCGGTCGCAAAGAAAAGCTGAGCCAGAGAGGCATGGGCGAATCTCACCGCGGGTGGTTGGGGCACGGTGATGAACCCCAGCAAGGTCTCGACGATCACGATGGCCAAGGCGATCCAGGCGAGCCGCCGCATCCAGAGGCGCCGCTCTGTTTGTAACAGCCAGATCACGAGACCAACCGTGAGGATCCCCGCGGCCATTCCCACCATGAGATGGCTTTGTCCGAGGGAATAGAGCGGCCGTTCTTCGTTGGTGGTAAATGCGGCGCCCGTCACTATGGAGACGAGAGCGGCGGCGGCAAGGAGAAAGGCGTAGCGGTGCAACCACTGGCTGGCGATTGGAATCATTGCCGCTGGCCAGATTCGGCGTTTTGAAGTTCGAGCCCCACCCGCTCGCCATTGATGAGTACGAAACCGGCATTGATTAACTGCTGGCCAGTGATGTCGTACTGTTGGTAGCGCCGAAGTTCAGACATCGGGAAAAAGAACTCGACCGACTCGGTTAGTGCGGAATCCTCGCTTTGGCCCGGCAGGTGGACGGTAGAACTGAAGACAATGCCGTCGAACTGAGGGCCCTCATTGAAAAAGGCCAATGTTGGCCGTAGGAGATGGGACACGTGACGGTCGAACGCCAGCGCCGCGATGCGGTATTGCGAACCGGAATCGGACGGCGCGAGCGTGGTGGTAACGGACAACTGCAGATAGGATGCATTGCGGAAAGCGATCAGTGTCGGCGGCGCGTACGAAATGAAATGCGCCTGGGCGTCCAATTCGCGCACCATGCGGTCGAGCAGGGTTTGAAAGGATGCCTGCGCTTGCTGCAACGCCTCTGCCGAAAGGTCGCGCGAGGGCAAGGGCGACTTCACTGCGGCGGCTACCGGACTCGGCGCCGACGGCTGTTTAGCCGGCAACTGCGCCGCCACCTCAAGTTGCTCGGGCGCCGGTTCTCCCCACAACGCGGAGGGCTCGCCGTCCACATACTCACTGCATTGGCTCAGAACCGCGATCTCATCCTCGGCGCCTTTGCTCGCCGCCAGTTGTGCCGCGACCTCGCGGGGAACGATCAACACCACGTTCTCCGGCCTTTCCATCCCAATTCCCATAACCTGCTTGCGCACGTGATGCGATACTTCGATCGCCAGAGCGGTCACTTCCGGCTCGTTCTGAAGAACGGGCACAGTGGCGCGAAGTATCGGCAGCATCACATCGGTGTAAGTGCGCTGGAAACGCTGTCTACGATCCATGGATTGGTCCGAGTAAGCGGCGAAATAATTGCCCGTCACTTGCAACACCGTGTGGCCTTGGAACTGGGCGAAGCGAATGGAGCGCTGATCGGTTTGTAGCTCCTGCTTTTCGGTCACATCGAGCGTTCGGCTCAAGTAAAATTTGTAAGGATATTGATGCGCGGTGATGTCCACTGCCGCGGCCTTCAACTCCTGGAGGTACTTTTGCTGGAGCGCGCGCAGGGCCGGATCGACAATCTCGGCCGGCGATAGCACTTGCGAGCGGATTTGTGGAACAGCAGCGATCAAAGTTGCGACGGCAAGAACAACTTTACCGTTGCGCATAGACAACCTCCCTGGATTGGTATGGCGGATCGGCGACGGCCCGAATGTAAGCGGCGAGCGCGGCGATGTCGGACTTGTTCAAGGTGTGTTCGTAAGGCGGCATTTCAGCCGACTTACCCAGCGCGGGTCCACCGTGCGAAATAATTGCGAGCAGATCTGGATCACTCATCTTATTCAGGAACGCGCCATCGTCGAATCCGTGAGGTTGCGCGACCAGATTGTCGTGGTTGGACACGCGCTCCGGCGTCGATTCGGAATCGTGACACCGTCCGCAGTAGAAGTCGCTCAGCTGGCGGCCCTGATTCTCTTGGAATCCAAGGGCGAGTTCGGCGATTCGAATCTCGACTGTCTTTCCGCCGGCCCCAGTTGTAAAAGCTGCGATCTGATAGCGGCCAGCCAGGGTGCCGATCGTCACGGCCGTCGTAAACTGGCCATCTGATCCCGTAACGCCGAAGTCGGGCTCGAAGGCCGTTCCATTGACGGCACGGAACCAAACGGAGGCTCCGGCCGCGGGCGCTCCGTGTCCATCGTTTACTTGAACCACGAGCGGTTGGTCCAGTGGTGTTCCGATGGTCGCGACCTGCTTGTCGCCGCTGACTGCAACAATGGCCGCGGGCGGCGCCGAGGGAGGTTTCGCGGCCGGTTGCGTGCCAGGGCGTGAGCAAGCGAGGGTGAATGCGAAAAACGTGGCGACGAATCCAGCCAGAACCTTTCTCATTTGCGAGAGCCTTTCTGTGCCATCAAAAAGGCGGTCAGCGACGCGGCATCGGAGTCGCTCATTTTCCAGTCCGGTTCAAGCGTGCCCGGGCGCAGTGCCTGTGGGCCTTTCAACCATTGATAGATCCAGGCGGCGTTCAACCGGTCGCCCACCTGCGTCAGAGTGGGTCCCACATATCCTTTGTCCTTCTGGGGATCGACGATGTGGCAGGATTGGCAGGCGTACTTGGAATAAAAGAGCTGGCGTCCTTGCTCGATTGAGGCAGAATCCGAGGCGGGCTGGAAGGAATCTCGGTCGAACGCCGGCGTCTGATATGCGGTCAGAATGTAATCGGTGAGAGTGACCGCTTCCGCGTCGGTGACGTTGAACTTGGGCATGCGCCGAATGAGGGCGGGTCGCAACGTGTTGGGATTCTTGAAGAAGTTGAGCAGCCATTCACGCTGGATGGCGCTGCCCTCCCAAGTCAAATCGGGCGCCATGTCGCCGCCCCGCGCGTTGATGGTGTGGCAACTGAAGCAGTTCAAATCGCGCATCAGCCGCCCGGCAGATCCCGCAGGTTCATAGTTGCTGGCGGGGCTTCCGGCGATCCGCAGGCGAGCGGGAAGAGCGGTGGCGCGATCCGTCTGGGCTAATAACGCGGTGACGAAGTTGTCCACCTGAGTGGTCGACAGATTGAATTGCGGCATTTTCAGTGCGGTTCCGAAGCTGCGCGGCTGCTTGATCTTGGCCGCGAGATAAGCCGGCAGCGTCTGCTCCATGCCTGGCGCGAAGACGATTTTGGCTAACGGACGGGAGCCAACCGTCGTCAGATCGGGTGCGAAATCTTCGGGCCGGCGAATCCCGTTGATCTGATGACAAACAGCGCAACCCATTTCGGTGGCGAGCTGCTTTCCGTGCGCGATCTGCGGCGCGGTGGCCGCTTCCAGGTGCATGTTCGCAACGAAATCGGGCTCGGTCTTGGTCCCGAGAAAACCGGCGATCAATGAAAGCTGCTTGTCATCGAACCGGTAATGCGGCATGAGGGTTTCCGGATCGTAGGCTTTGGGATTTCGAATCCATTCGCGCAGCCAATCCGGTTTCACTTTCGTGCCGATGCCAGTCAGTTCGGGACCGACATTGCCGCCCACCAAGGTGCCTGCCGCATTTTGCATGGCGTGGCAGGAGGCGCAGAACGATTCGCCGTAGGCGCTGGATCCGGCCTGCGTGTCTGCATCCGACGGAGCGGTCGGGTTATTCCTCGCGGGAGGCGTGCCTCCTCCTTCCACTGGCGTCGACTGCGAGATCAGAAAAGCCGAGATGTCGCGGGCATCGTTGTCGCTCAACTGAAAGTTGGGCATGGTGGCCGTGCTCGAATACGCCTGGGGGTTTTTGATCCAGGCAAAGATCCATTCGCGCGTGGTCTTCTGGGAGACGTGCTCGAGCGACGGGGGATGATCGGCGGGAGTGAGCCGCGCTCCATGGGGCAGTGTCAACGCGTGGCAGTGTACACAGCCGTAACGGGCCAGCAGCGCGCGTCCGGCATTCAATCGCGGTGTTCCCACCAGCTTGTCCATGTGGCATTGGCCGCAAGAGGCTTCGAAATACCGCGCGGGGAGCAGCGGCTCCTCCCAAGCCTTGGTGCTGCTGTGTGCCTCTATCACGGTGGTGGCGACACCCTGGCCGCGATGACAAAGGGCGCATCCGAACTCATCGAGCGAGTGCGGAATGGGCGGGTGCGGCCGGAAGGGTTGCGTGGACACGTTGCGGAGGCTGGTCTCCTTCATCGCGAGGTGGCAGGAGGCGCAACGATCGACCACGCCGAGTTCCGGAATCCAGGTCTGATGGACTCCTCCCTGAAAGCGGCGCTGGAGCGTAAGGGCGTCGTCGCGGCCCCGAATCAGCCCGAGATAGCTTCGCTGATAGCGGTACCATTCGCGGAAATGATCCCGGTAGGGAACGATGGCGAGCAACAGCAGTAGCAGCAGCCCTAAGGTGCCGAAGGCGCGAGCACTGTCGCCAAACAGAGCTTTTCGGATTGCGGCCAGCCTTAGGCGAATGGTCATCTCATGCGCTCCAGGGCCAAACCCACGACCATCCGGGGCCGCGGAAGAACGTACCGATCGCCGTGAGCAAGGTGGCGGTCACCAGGAACCACGTCATGATCCAGAACGAGAGCGGATGCGAGGAGAGCCAGCGGTGGGCGCGGCCCGAGTGCTGAGATTCCCGAGCCGCGTAGAGCATGGCCACGCCGATGATGACCGTGGGTGCGAGCACGGCCCAGACTTTAAACACCAGCAACAGGGCAATCAGCGCCAGTGAAACGACGGAAAAAACCTGAAGCCGATTGCGGCGGTTGCGGGACCACACGCCTTCGGCCTCAACGTTGACGTTGAAATACGGGATGACGATCAGGGCGATGACCACTAGCGTAGGGATCAACACGCCTCCCACCACGGGAGGAAAGTAGTGCAGCAACTCCTGAAGGCCCAGAAAATACCATGGCGCTTTGGCTGGATTCGGCGTCTGCATCGGATCCGCCAGGCTTTCGAGCGGTGCGTTCCAGAACAGTGCCATCAACACGAGCACGATGGTCAGCACTTCGCAAGCAACCGCAGCCCGGAAGAGGCCCTCGGGCCACGTCATCACGAACGGATCGCTTTCCGCTTTCACTTGAGGCGACGTTCGACGTGTTAAGAATGCAACGCGAACGGGCGTCTTGCGGCTGTCGGATTCCACTACCGCTTCGAACGCCTTCGGCTCATTCATGAGGCGCCGCCTTGCCGGTGTGCAATCCGCCGTCTTTGCGAATACGCCAGAAATGAATGGCGATGAAAAAGGCCGCGGCCAGTGGCAGCACTACGCAATGCAGCACGTAGAAGCGCAGCAGCGCGTTCGCGTTCACGGTGTTGCCGCCCAGCATGAGGAATCGTACTTTCTGGCCGAGCACAGGAACCGCGGACATGATATTGGAGCCCACCGTAATGGCCCAGAAAGCCAGTTGATCCCACGGAAGCAGGTAGCCGGTGTAGCTGAGGAATAGCGTGATGATCAGCAGGACGACGCCGATCACCCAGTTGAACTCGCGCGGCGTGCGATATGCGCCCCGGTAGAACACCTTGAACATGTGCGCGAACACCAGGAACACCATGGCTTGCGCCGACCAGCGATGCAGATTGCGCAGAAACACGCCGGCCGAGACGACGAACTGCAGGTCCTTCATGTCCGCGTACGCTTGCGGAACGGAAGGATGGTAATATAGCATGAGCAGGATTCCTGTGCCGGTGAGAATGAGGAAGGTGGCAAGCGTGAGAGTCCCCAGGTACCACGTGACGCCGAATTCCAGGGATCGGCGCCGCATCTTCACGGAGGCCAGATGCAGGAAGACATTCTGCTGGATCGACAGCGCGCTGTGCAAATTGCCGGCGCCCGAGCCGCTGCGGAACACCGAGCGCCAAACCTTCGTACCGCGCAGATCGTTCCAATAGCTTTCAATAGCCTTGGCCATTCGTTAGGTCCTCAAGAACTGGTCCGGCGTCACGATTGTGGATCGATCTACCAGCAGGTCGCCTTCATCGCTGATCGAGATTTTCAGCCAGGGGAGCGGCCTGGGCGCGGGCCCGGCGATCTTCACGCCGAGCGTATTGAACTTGCTACCGTGGCAGGGGCAAGCGATGATGCCGAGTTCCGGCTTCCAGGCGGTGAGACAGCCCAGATGGGTGCAGGTGGCCGACAGCGCGTAGAGGCCCTGGGCTGCGTGTACGATATAGATTCCCGCTGTTGTATCGGGAGTCACCGAGTCGGGAGGGAATCGATCGGGCGGGCCGGCGTTGGCAATGGGCGAGGGCTCATACAGCACGTTCGGCGAAAGGAATTGATAACCAAACGCAGCCGCGCCGCACCCCGCGACCGCTACCGAGCCCAGTCCGATTTTGATGAGCGTATCGCGCCGCGTGACCTCGCCAGTGTCCTTTGGTTCCATGGCTGCTCCTTTCATTGCTTCTGTTCCGCCTCCCGCCGCGGATAGAGCGATTGCGGCGGAATCAACCCAGTAGGACTCTTCACCACCCAGTGATAAGCCTCCATCGTGATCACGTCCACCGGGCAGCGCGCAGCGCAGAGCCCGCAACGGATGCACTTGGTTTCGTCCTTCAACATCGCCGAACCGGTGATGACGCCCAGTTCGTCGGCGGCCACGTCGTCCAACTCCACCGCGTAGAGCTCGACGTTGTCGCGGATGTGCCCCAGCGCCGCATCGGGGAAATGAATCTGTTCGAGCGGCACCAATTCGAGGCAGCTTTCCGGACAAACGTCCACGCATCCGCCGCAAAGGATGCAGCGCGAACCATCGTCTTCATTGCCTTCAAAGATGGTGTTCGTCCAGCAGCGCAGGCAGCGCCGAGCCTCGCGCATGGCGCCCTCTTCGTCGAATCCGATCTCGACTTCCGTCATGCCGGTACGCCGGTCGAGCGGCAACATCGGCACCGGCTGGCGGGAGTAGTCCATGAAGTCGGCGAACATGTGATGGCGGTCCAGCACTTCGACTTCAATCTCCGGGTCCGGGTGCCGGGCGCCGCGCAGATACTCGTCGATGCCCATGGCGATCTTCTTACCGTCGCCGACGCTGTCGATGATGAGGCGCGGTCCGAAAACGCAGTCGCCTCCAGCGAAAATGCCGGGCGCCGTGGTGGCCAGCGATTTGGGGTCGGCAACAATCAGGCCGCGAGGGCTCACCTGGACGCCATCCTCCGATTGCAGAAAATCCAGCTTGGTGGTCTGCCCGATCGCGAGAATCACGGTGTCGCATGGGATGACGGACTCGCTGTTGTCGTAAAACACCGGGTTGAAGCGGCCATTGACGTCGAACACCGATTTCGTTTTGATCACTTCGAGGCCGGCCACACTGCCGTCCCGACTTACCACGCGCTTCGGTCCGAAACCGGCGTGCATCACGATGCCCTCGGCCTCGGCTTCTTCGATCTCTTCCAGCGCGGCCGGCATCTCGTGACGCTTCTCCAGGCAGACGATGTTGACCTCGCGCGCTCCCATGCGCAAGGCGGAGAGCGAGATGTCCATCATTTCGTGGGTAGCCACGGCCGCGATGTTGTCTTCAGACGGGACGGTCGCGTCCTGCTCACCCGCGTGCTGCCGCAGAACCTCGCGCGCCGCGGAGCGCGCCACATCCATGGCAACATTGCCGCCGCCAATCACCACCACGCGTTTGCCGATGCTGAACCTGTAGCCGAGGTTCGAGTTCAACAGAAAGTCGATGCCCTTGAGCACACCGTCCGTCTCGATGCCTGGAATCGCCAGATCGCGGCTGCGATGCGCGCCCACGGCGATCACAACGGCGTCAAATCCATCCTGGCGCAGGCCGGCAATGGTGAAGTCGCGCCCCGCCGCCTGATTGAGCTTCAGCGTGATGTCGCCCAGATCGAGGATCTCGCGTACCTGCGCTTCCACTACGCTGCGTGGCAGGCGGTACTCCGGAATTCCCAGGCACAGCATGCCTCCGGCTACCGGCGCGGCCTCGAAGATGGTGATCGAGTAGCCCAGCAGCGCCAGATCGTGCGCGGCCGAAAGTCCCACCGGGCCGCTGCCCACGATGGCCACGCGGTAGGGCAATTTCTCGGTGGTGCGCTGCACTGGCGTGATCGGATGGCGCGACTCGGGTCCATGCCGCTCGGTAAGAAAGCGCTTCAGCGCGCGAATGGCGATCGGTTTGTCGATCGCGCCCCGCCGGCACGCCGTCTCGCAGGGGTGCGCGCAAACTCGGCCGCAGATGCTCGCCATCGGATTCGGGTCGCGCGCATAGCGATAAGCCTCTTCGAACTTCCCCTCCGCGATGAGCGCCACGTACCGGCCGGCGTTGGTCTGCGCCGGGCACGCCATCATGCACGGAAAATTTGTGTTCAGCCAGTCGCTATCGACCTTTTTGTCTCGAAACCGTGTGCGCATGAATGGCGGCCCGTACAGGTGGGAGCTATTTGGTAAGCGTGAAATCCGCCGTCGCGGTTCCAGAGACGGTGACCGGCTTCGATTGCGCCTTCATGCCCTCTCGCCACGCGGTCACGGTGTAGCTTCCATCGGGAACGTTCTCAATCTTATAAGCGCCGGATGCTTCCGCCTCGGCATAGTATGGCGTAGGCACGACGACGATAAAGCCCGACATCTCGGGGTGCACGTTGCACAGCAGAGGAACCACGCCGGGCGTATCAAACTTGAACGAACGAATTTCGCCCTTCGGCCAAGTACCCATGTTGTGGCTCATCTTCTTGTTGCCTGAAACCGAAGGCCAGAAGATATTGTGCTGCACGGTGTCGCTGTTTAAAAAATCAACCGTCGAGCCGGCCAGAACCACGATGACGTGCGGTTGAAACAGCAGGGACTTTTGGTCCTCAACCACGTGCTTCTCTGGCGCCGGAAATGTCTTGCCGGGAATCGCGTCGATGTAGACCGCCGCCGCGCCCTTGCCGCCCGTGATGGTTCCGCTCAACGTGGCGCCGTGAGCGACAAGTCCTCCGGCCAAGGCAAGAATCAACGCCTTCGAAAAATGTGTTTGGATTGCAGTCATGTTTTCCTCAATGGTTGGTTGGCAAATGGATTAGTACACGAACTCGAGCGCGGTTAGCGCCGTATTCACCCGGAACGGGTTCATCGCAACCGGGTTGCCGTTGGGTAGGCTCCCCAGCGTCACAAACTGCTGCGGCCGGATCTGATATTCGAACGAAAGCTTGATGTTGGCGTGAATCAGGAACTGCACGCCGGGAGTGAATCGATTCCGGCTTGAATCGTAAGGCGCGAAATACGATGTGTTCGTCGCGAACAACAGTCCATTGATCCGATCCGCCGAAGAATTCACTTGATCCCAGCGCATGATCGCCATCACCCAGGGGAACACCAGGTAATCGGCCTGTGCGAAGCCTCCGCTGAAGGTGGCTGGAATGCCGCGCACAAAGCCGGCGGGCGTGGAGCTGCTCGAACCGAGCGGCAGCGGGATCAGCGCTCCCGTCGCATCCACTGGCAGGTTGTTGACGTCGTGACCGAACATATACAGGCCGTAGACGTTGAACGTTCGGTAGTTGAAGCTGAAGTCGCCGCCCACCCGGTAATATGGCTCTCGGTTATTGAGAATCGTGGTGAGGCTGCCCACCACGGCTCCAGGTAGCCTCTGGAGCGAGTCCCCATACATGTAGAACGTCCCGAGGTTCAGGTATGTGTGATCCCGCGGACCCATGGCGCCGGCGGCCTGAATGTCGTGCCGGCTTTTGGGATCGCGCTCGAGATTAAAACGGTAGGACGCACGGGCATAAATGTTCTTCAGGCCTGAATCGGAGCTGAAGCCCACTCCACCATTCGCGCTCGCGGTAGCGGATGGAACATATGGGAACAGATTCGCGGCCTGAGAGATTCCAGTCGTGTTCTGATCGAAAATCGCAACGGAGTAGTGATACCCGCCGTAGAGATGGCCGCCGCTGAGCTCGATTCCTCGTGCCACATTCGCAAACGTAAATTGGTTACCGACGTTCTGCTGCTGCGCCCCGGGAAGCCCTGCGCCGATGTTCGCTTGCTGATAGATGTCGTAGGGACTTAAGTTGATGGTCCGGGCCTGCGTGAAGGGCAGGTCCAGCTCGAACTGTCCGGCACGGAGAGACAGCGAGTCCTTCGGCAATTTCATCACCCGTCCGATGTTGACGAACTTTAGATAGCCGTCTCCGAGTCCACCGGCGCTGTTGTCGCCGGAGACGCTAAGATCGTCGTCCACCCACCACGCGATGTCACTTCCGAAGTTTCCCGCGGTAAAGATGCTGAAGAAGCCGGCTTCGAAATCGGTCGCAGGAACCAGACCAGGGACGGTGCCTGGCGTGGCCAGAGAATTAAACTGGTTACGATTCGATCCCGTGTATTGAAAGAACTGGTTGTAACGAAGTCCCACCGGCGGCATGCCGGGGATCTCGCCGGGCCAGATGGACTTGGGAAACTGGTCTTTACTCGCCTCAGCCCCTAGCATGACTGGCGGATTCTTTACGTACGTCTCGTCGTCCGCGGGAAACTTGAAGCCCGCGTCCTTGAATGCCTTGCCGAAATCGTTTAGCTTCGGGAAGTCAAGATGGCACGTGCTACAAGAAGTTTGGTATTTGCGGGAGAACGGCGGAATTGCAAACGCCTTCGGAGCGATCAAACAGAAAACCGCTGGCAGCACGACGAGGCTCGGCACAAAGAATCGCAGACCAGATGGTCGCATCAGTATCTCCTCTGGGGACATACAACTCCGGCTTACTAAGGCTTAAGAAAACCGAAATTTGTATAACTTCTCGCACGTCGTTGACCAGACGAGGGATGTACGCATGGGGCAAATTAGATGCTCAAAATGCGCGACAGGCAGTTCTTGGCCAGTCCGATGTGTAAAATCACACACTTCTGAGTGTTATGGCGCTCTTTCTCAAGTCAGAGCCACGCCAGGTCAGCTTGTTGGCGGGATGCAGATTAAGAAACGGTTGACCCTCCCTATCGCGGGCATGCAGAAGCGTTGGGTTACGGCTTGGATTGCACGGGACTAACGATCAGATGCTAGGAATATAGGGCTGCCGCCTACCGGCCGAAGAATCCACCCGTCTCCGGACCGACGGAACCGTCCGGGAACCGACGACGCGGCAGTGGTGGTACCGGCATTCCAAACCTTTCGTGCCATCGCCGCCAAACTTCCTTCGTAAATACTCCAACAGGAGCGTTCTCCAGGACCTTCCGGAACTCCTCCAATGGAATATATCGCTCGACCACCGCCACATCCGTTGAGGAGCCGTAAACCATCAAATGCGTCAGGAAATCTGGTAGATCAGCCAAGGTTTCTTCTGGACTGTCGTACCAAACTACCTTTCTCGCCACACGAACCAAATCGGCAGGATACGGAGCCACAAGGGTCATCGCTCAAAACCCCCAAGACTCAGACCAGGTTTCGGATGCAACTTCGGCAGCTTCTCCAGGTCGATGGCTTGTGCCCAGCGGATCAGATCACGTTGCATCGGGGCTGGAACACGATTGAGAGTCCCATCACCAAAAAACTGTAAGGCCCGGACGCTGATCGCGGGATCGAAGCTTCTGTCGATGGCCTTGGCTGCGGCTAAACTTGTCGCGACATCGACCCCATGCGATACGAGCGTGTGAATATCTACATAGTCCTTCCAGGTGGCCCGCACTTGAATAACCCGCATCTTCATGCCAGCCAAATCCGCTAACGAAGCGACCTGTACGCGTGATCCGGCCGCTTGCCGTGGGTCTTCTACCCGGCGCAACGTGTCCAAGCCACCGAAAAAAGCAACCTTCACAACACCTCCGCGGTTCACGAAGGCTTCCAAGTTGTCGCGCTTACGATGCACCCAAACATCTGGGTCATTAGGGTTCAAGTCCCGGAAAAACGGCAGTCGCGAACGCAGACGCTCCGGATCGAAACTTGACGACGAGAAGAAGTCGAAATCCTCGGAAATCCGGTGGCCCAGTTGCAGTGCAAGACCCGTACCACCATAGAGGCGAAATCCGATGTTATAGCATCCAGTTCGGGCCAAAGACGGCGCTGGGATTCCGGCAGAATGTCCAGGCGAGGCTCAAATGTTGCTAGCATCTCTGGAACTACAATACGGCTTGCTGGCGCTGATGTCATGTGACAGACCTCCTCCCACAGCCGTTGGTCGCCGCGTTCGGACCAACAGGATCGCTAGAGCTTAATATCGACTGGTGGTCCTAGATAGCATCACCGAACCGTGGCAAAACCCTCCCGTTGAGCCCACTTGGGTTGCCTTTGAGCGAAAAGCAGATTCCCGGAGGTAAACCAAAGCAAGCTTTGGAGCGGGCCGTCGTGCGCCCAAGGTAGGTGCGCTACCAGGCTGCGCTGCGCCCCGACATGTGAGCTCCTTTGATTTTAAACCACTTCCTGAATTTGCGATACCGTCTTACGTTAGCCAGTCTGGCGGACGTGCGAAGGTTTGCTGACAAAACGGTGTTCAGGTCGCGGGCGATACGCGGCCGGTAAGCGTGAGATCGATTTCCACTTCCTTGCCTACTCGAAGAATGAATGTGCTGGGGTCCTTCAGGCCCCATTTGACATACGGAACTGCGAAGTGGGCCTTCGCGGTGCAGATTGTTCCATCCATGTGAATCTGTGTGGGGACTGTCAGTTCGTGCGATAACCCGTGAAGAGTAAATGTGCCCGTGACCTGAATCGTTGCGTCGCCGCTCGCAGCGATGGTGCCTTGGTAGCTACGCGGAACAAATAAGATATCGGCGAAGTGGGGAACGTCCAGGATGTCTTTGCTCATCTTCTTATCGCGCGTTTCGTTGCCGCTGTTACCGCTGCCGGCGGCCACAACCACGGATCCGGAGATCTTCGAAACGCCAGGATCGAAGTCTACAACGCCACTCTGAACATGGAAGACTCCGTGAACCGAATGGAGGACATCACTGAGGCTGAAGGCCACTTCACTCGATTGTGGATCGATTTTGAAACTCTGTTGCTGAGCGAGAGCATGGGTCGCAAGGAAGAGCGGTAATGCCGACAGGAATAAGGGAATAAGGTTATTCATCGAGTGTCTGCGGGAATGTTGTTACTGTTCACCCCTCAAAGATAAACGAACGCCCACCTTAAACCCGACGCCCGTCTGGACTTGGGTTTCGTTGAGCATCGTCTCCCCTCCGCGTAGCGCTGCTCATTTCGTGGAGAGCGTCAACGTGCACAGAGAGCATTTTCTTGAAAATTGCTGGATGGGAGGTCATAGCGCACATCGCGGCACGTCTGAATTGAGCGTGATCGCCGAGCGCGAGCAAAAGCCTTGCCATCCACTCAGGGCGCCGCGCGATCCGGCAATGCCTCCGCTGGTAGCTAGCCAAATCGCCACACTCGATTGCCTCGGTAAGCGCCATGGCTTGGCGAAACGCGAGACACAGTCCTTCGCCTGTGATCGCATCCACCGATCCCGAGGCATCCCCAATGAGCGCGGTGCGATCACGATAAACCGCTTTGAGTTTTCGTGAAGACGTAACGGCCCCACGCTCGGTGCTCATCATCGCGCTGAGCTTGAGACGCTGCTCCAAATCGGGAAATTCCCGGAGAGCGTCATCCAGGCGGAACTGAGAATCTCGCGAGATCGCGGCTACACAAACGGACTCGGGTGTCACAGGCGTTACGTAAACCTGGCAAGCAGGTCCCCAGTAGAGCTCCATATAGTCCGTCCACGGCTCGATCCGATAATGCCGGCGAAACCCGAAGCGGCGGCGATCGCGGACACATGCGTCGAGTCCCGCCCACTTTCGCACGAGCGAATTCTCACCGTCCGCACCTATGATCCAGCCGCACCGAACCGCGCTGAGGTCGACCCTGGCGCCCCAGCGCAGTTGAACGCCAACGGCTTCGGCCTGTTCGATCATCATGCGATGTAAAGTGGTGCGCCGAACGCCTCGCCCGCAACCCACAGGAAAACTCGCGTCGACAGTGGTGCCGCGATCCAGGAAGCGAATGCCACGAAATGGAAACGAATCAGCAGCGTTTATGAGAACCCCCAGCTCCGACAACGCCGTTAGGGCGTCCGGCATCAGGCCCTCGCCGCAAGCCTTGTCGGCGGGAGGCACAATTCCATCCGCGACGGTTACATTGAAACCCCTCCGTCGCGTCGCGATTGCCGCTGCCAAACCGGCCGGTCCCCCACCGATAATGAGGATGTCGGCCTTTATCACTGCAACAAAACCAATCTTTGACTCCACCGCGCCCACAGGCTCTGTGTGTACGGCGCCGCATTTGGGATCGATCCCGGCGACCTGGTATGAATTGGAGAAATCTTTCTTGCACGTTGTCTTCCATGTCCGCGAGATGCTCTTCTGGACGGATCCTCGTGATCTGGGGGCAATTTGCCGGCCGCTTTCCGATGGAAATTTGTTCAAGTATCAGGGGCGTTTCGTCGAAATAGAGCCGGAGGTTCTAATGATCAGTCCAGTCACTTCAAGCAATATCATCGCTTCTGAAGCAGCACAGGCACGCAGCGCGGCGCCTGCCGCAAAGCCGCCTGCTAATCCTCCGCAGGATAAGGTTCAGCTAAGTCCGCAAGCTTCCGCGGGCGACGTCGATCACGACGGCGATTCTCACTAGTTCTTTCAATCACGTGTGCCGTGATTCCTTGGGCACACGTGTCTCCTTCCGCACCCCACTTTCCACAGCTCTGGCAGACAAACAGTCACGGCATTCATTGTCATAGAGGACATGATGACGGAAGGAATCTATCCTGCTATGCTGCATCAAGACCGGCGTTGTTTCCGCGGGACGGGAACCGTTTGGTCGCGCCTGGCGAGATCTTTGGGACTCATACGGATTCCTGGCGCACGAAAGTTCCGAAATTCAAGTCCGAACTGTTCGAAACCGGGTTTCACCATATTACATGTCCCCCCATCCGGGCGTCTGGCTGTGGGGCCCCGGACGCGCGTGCCGAAGTTGGTGGCATTGGAGGTGCGGTGTGAGCCTAGCGTTGAAACGTCCGAGGACAGAGTAATTACGTGAATGCTCGTTGGGGACCAGGAGGAAAAATGGAGTTGCGGTTGAACAACCAGTGCGGTCGCAGCCACGCTGTGCTGGCGTTTGTTCTGCTTGTGACACCGGCGGTGGCCGTGGCCCAGACGGACGAGATCCAGGTCTACGATGCCGCGATTGCTGAGCCGGGCATTTTTAATTTGATGCTGCACACCAATTACACGCCGATCGGCCGAAAGACTCCCGACTACCCCGGCGGCATCATTCCCAACCACTCGGTCAACGGCGCGCTCGAATGGGCCTACGGCGTCACCGATTGGTTTGAGCAGGGTCTCTATCTACCGGTGGAGAGCGCTTACTCCCAGGGGCGCGGTGGGTCGATTAACGGCTTCAAGATCCGGGAGCTGTTCGTGCGGCCTCATGCCGAGGACCACACGTTCTTTTATGGCGTGAATTTCGAGTTCAGTGTCAATTACCACTATTGGGAACCGAGGCGCATCACCTCCGAAGTCAGGCCCATCGTAGGGGTGCATCTGCACCCGGTGGACATTATCTTCAATCCGATTGTGGACACCGATTACACGGGCGGATTTGGAAACCTCGAATTCGTTCCGGCAACTCGAGTTGCCTACAACCTAAATGACAAATGGGCGGTTGCCGCCGAGGAGTATTCCGACTTCGGGCCGCTGCGCCAGTTCTATCCAATCAGCGATCAATTCCACGAGGTCTGGGCCGTCCTGGATCACCCCGGAAAAATCCTGAGTATCGAAACCGGCGTCGGAATCGGTGTGACGGGCGGAGCCGACAAATTGACGTTCAAGCTGATGCTGTCGCGCGATCTGAACTCTAAATCGAAATGATTGAATGGAGGGGGCGGTGTTGCCCGGTCTGTAGCTAAACTATCGGGCCGAGGTCTTGTGGTTGGTGAATTTGTCGGCCCAAGCCAGGAAATATTTCCAGTTCGGGCCGTCGGTGTGTCCACCGTCGTGCTGGCGCCACGCAAGTTGGCCATCCAGAAGGCCCACATTCACCGGCGGCATTTTCGCAGTGTGGTAGTCCTCGGACGTCCCCAGATCCTTCGCGTCTAAGAGCCTAAAAACCGGCCCTGCGGCCACCGCCGCCATGAAGCTGCCTTGGTGATCGAGCCATTTTGTGTCGCCCTTTTCAGGAATGCCATAGCTGATGAACGTCAACCGCGGCGCGCATAACGCGATCAGCTCGTGAGCATCCACGGGCAAGTCACCGGCGTTCTGGCTCCCAAAAGTGGCGTCAGCGGCGCCATATTTCAGAAAGTTGCCGGCCATCCAATGATATTCTCCCGTTCCCGTGAGGTTTTCTACTGCCTCTCCCCAATTCCGCCGATGCAGTTTGGCGCCTCCTTCTCCGGAAGAACCCACCAGAACGAGAGCGAAGCGAGTGTCAAACGCCATGGTCACCAGGGCGGCTTTGCCATAGCGTGAAGCACCTTCGATCCCGACATGCTTGGCATCCACGGCGTGGTCTGTCTCCAGATAATCCAGACCGCGCGACGCGCCCCAGGCCCAAGCCCGCAATGCCCCCCAGTCGTCCGGTTTGCGCGGTTGGCCCTGGTTGGTGAGCCCAATGATGCCTCTGGTTAAGCCCGCTCCATTGTCTGCCTGAATGCTCACAGGAGTGATGGATGCATAGCCCCAGCCATCGCCAATGAGTTGCTCCGTGGCAGGCGGATCTGCGCCGGGAGTGGGTGGCCTGGGCGGCAGAGCGCCCCGCGGGTAGGTCATCATCATCATCACTGGAACAGGGCCGGTGGCCTTGGCGGGCGTCACCACGGTCATCTGAATATCCACATCGATCAGTGGGTACGAAGAATTGTCCACGTGTCCCACCAGGCGCTTGCTGATCGCCGCATGAGAACCCACCAGGGTGTTCTCCGTATTGGTGACCGTCCACGTCACCTTGGGAACGTTCGTGGGAACCCGGCCCAATACCTCGCGCTCAAAATCCTCGACGATCTCCGGGCGGCGCTGCTTCCACCACATGGCCGGGGTAGTGACCTTCGTGCCATTCTTCAGCATCAGCACTTCGGGCAGATTCGGGAACGGATTCGCCTTGGACTCGTCGTAGTTTGCGTGATTGGGCGCGGTCTCGCTGCCGCTGGGACCAGGCCGCAGTGCCTTGATACCGAGCTGATCCATCATGTTCTGATGGTCTTGCTCCGCGGTCCAATTCATGGGTTGCGGAAGGCGGCTGGTATCAACGGATGCACGGTATTGCTGGCCAGACAGTTCAACCGTGAGACAGGCCGACGCAGCCACCAGCAAGACGATGGACTTCATATGCTACCGAGCGTAATAGCATTCTGAGCGGTTGACAAGTACGGACCGATCAGGAGTCCCGCAGGAAGTAGTCCCCAAAAAGTTGTCGCGCATGTCGAACCCGAAAGACGGGACGCATGCGCGACGGGAACTTTTGGCTAACGGTATGGAAAAACTAGTTAGCTCTTTTTGTCGGTGTCGGCGGCGGGCTTCTTCGCCTTCTTCTTCTTGGCCTTCTTTTCGGTCTTGGTGGTGGAATCCGCCGGCTTATCCTGCGCGAACAGGCTGACGGTTCCCATCAGGAACGACAGGCCGAGCATCAATGTCATGAGTTTCTTCATTTTGAGATCTCCTTAGGTGTCAGAAGCTATATCGATAACTTCTGCACTATCATTTCAGCCGGACATGAACCCAACCTTAAGAGCCTATTAAAAGCGCTTCATTTGCGTTGCAAGTGACGAACCGTGCAGTTCGGGAATATATTCCCTCATCTTATTGAAAGCTAATGGCTTGCACATCATAGACCAGGACCGTCCCCTCTGTTTCGGAGTTTTGCTCCTCTAACATTGTTAGTGAATGAAGAAGGAGCAGCTAGCGAAACGTCTGGCCAAGGAGTCTGGGATATCCTTCGCCGCCGCCGCCGATCAACTGGATTGCATTCTGACCGGGATCCTCCGGCGAATCCGTCACGGACAGAGTGCGTCCCTTCCAGGCCTGGGAACCTTTCTGCCCGGGCCCAAGCCGGTGTTCTATTTTGAACAATGCCTGCCGCCCGGCGCTCGGCGCGCCAAGGGTCCAAGAACAAGGAAGGCTTCCAAGTGATCGAAGCTCGCTCAGACGGCCTCCTCACGCTGCGTATCGCCCGTGTTCTGCGAGAAGCTCTGGAACGGGGCGGATCGGTAGAGATCGATGGGCTGGGCACATTGTCGCCGGGAGGAAAGCGCGGTTTTCGCTTTGTGGCGCAGACCAAGCCGCGGGTGTTCATCGCTTACGTCCAAGAGGACCTCTCGTTTGCCAGGAAGCTTTACGGGGCCTTCGAAGAGAGCGGCTTTCGTCCCTGGCTGGACAAAAAGAGACTGATGCCCGGACAGAACTGGCCACGCGCCATAGAAACAGCCATTCAGACCTCCGATTTCTTTGTCGCCTGCTTCTCGCGCAGGGCCACATCGAAGCGCGGCAGCTTCCACAGCGAACTCCGCTATGCTCTGTTTTGCGCGGCGAAAGTGCCGCTGGATGAGATTTTCCTGATCCCGCTACGACTGGACGATTGCCTGGTCCCGCGCCGCATCTCAAAACAGATTCAGTACCTGGATCTGTTTCCCGATTGGAAAGCTGGCGTTAGCCGGTTGATTGCTGTGATGAAAGCGCAGAACGAAGATCGCAAGCGCAAACGGTTACCGCTGGTGGGCTAGCTTTTTCTTCACCGCATCGGCTTCCTTGCCATCCGGCGAAAGAACCAGGTACTTGGAGTAGGCCTCATCGGCCGCTTTCTTGTCCTTTAGCTTTTCTTCGCTATCGCCCAGCCGCAGGAAAGCCTCAGCGAAGGTGGGATTCCACAGCGTAGCCTCGCGGAACCGGCTGGTGGACGCTTTGTAGTTGCCCTTCTTGAAATAGTAATTTCCGACCTTGAGATCTTTCTCGGCTTCCAGCGGATTGAAGGAGTATGTCTTTGGAGCCAAGCTCTCGTCTTCTTCGGGAGGCTCCTGCTCCTGTTGCTGCTGGGGCTTGGATTGCTCGGGGGGGCGGGTCTTCAGTGGCTTGTCGTCTTGAGCGAAAAGAACCCCTGCCAGCAAAAACCCGATTGCTACTCTGCGCACCACAATCTCAAGTATAGCGAGGAGCAAACGCGCCCCGAAAGAGCCCGATCATGTCGGCGAACGCCTGGTCGGTGGCCTCGGGATCATAGCGCGGGCCTTCATCACGCATAAAGGCGTGTTCGGCGGGATAAAGCTTTATCGTATAGTCGACCTTGGCATCGCACAGCTTCCGGTCGATTTCCGCGCGTCCGGCTTCGGGTACATGCGGGTCGGCGCTGCCCCAGACCATGAGCAGCTTCCCGCGAATCTCTCCCGCCCTTGCGAGCGACCCAGCGTCGGAATCACGGCCTAGTTTTCCATCATGAATGCCGGTTCCGTAATAGCAGGCCGTGGCGCTCACATCGGGCTCTAGTGCGGCCCGAAACGCCAGATGGCCTCCAATGCAGAACCCCATCGCGCCCAGTTGGCCTGCTGCTACTAGCGGATGGTTCGCCAAATAGTCCAATGCGGCACGCCGGTCCTCATCGAAATGCGCCACGGGTGTTTTGGCTGCATCGTCCATCCCGCGAGTTCTGCCCGCATCATCGAAGGGAATGGCCGATCCCGAAGGTTCCACCCGATGATAGATCTCTGGCGCCACAGCCACGAACCCATAGCCGGCCAAACGAGACACGGAGCGTAACATGGGACCAGTGAGTTGGAAGATATCCGAATAGCAGACGATGCCGGGGTATTTTCCGGGGGCCTTCGGCGCAGCCACGAACATCCGCATGGGTGAGCCTGCGGCCGGAATGTCGACGTATTCGGTAGTGATCACCATTGGCTGAATGATACGTCAGACTAATGTCATGCGGTAGATCGTGGAGCTTGAGCCACGGCGTTTATGCCGGACCAATCCAGGACAAAGCTAAAATTGCGGAATATAGGCGTTTGACGATGGCCAAAGGTTCCCTCCTCGAGATCCAAGAAAACGGCTATTGCATCCTTAGACAGCGTTTTTCGCGACACTTAGTCAATGCCTGCCGGGAAGAGTTTTGGCCGATTCTGCTTGCCTACGTTGAGGCCCACCGCGAGGCGCCGAACCGAGGACCGCATCGTCACTTTCTGCCAATGCCGTTTACCTCGCCCAGCTTTGCTCCAGAATTTTTCTTTGACAATGAGGTGCTGAACATCGTGCGCGGGGCAATGGACGATAGGGTGGTCGCTGACCAATGGCATTGTGATGCGGCTGTCCATGGTTCCAAGCACCAGGCTCCGCACGTCGATTATCAACGGCCGCTGTTTTCTGAGGAGCCCGACCTCGAGTTGCCCATTTATATGCTGGTCGTCAGTTTCGGCTTGGTTCCGGTGACCGCATACAACGGGCCTATTGAAATTGCGCCCCGTACTCACCGCTTGCCGCGGAAGGAAGCGCTTCGAGCGGTCGAAGTTTCTGAAATTAAAATGGAGCCGGTCCCACTGGAGATCGGTGACGTATTGATTCGTCATCCTTGGACTTTGCACCGAGGCTCGCCAAATATGACCGATACGCCCCGCGCGCTTCTCAGTATTCGCTATGTCCGTCGCTGGTATGCCGACGATAGCAGAGAGGTCAGCTTCATTCCTCGCGCGGTTTGGGAATCCCTGACACCCGAGCAACAGGGCGTGATGCGGTATCCCATTGCTCCCCGCTAGTCGGCTTATCTTCCGAACCGGCTTCACGACTCGGACGTGATCCACCGCGCCATGCTGCGACAATAGAAATAGCCCCCTCCGATGGAACTCCGGGAAAAAGCCGCCCAACTTCCCCTACTACCCGGCGTGTATCTCTACAAAGACCAACACGGCGAAGTGATCTACGTCGGCAAGGCCAGGAATCTGCGGGCTCGCGTGCGCAGTTACTTCTCCGATGACCGCTTGGCCGAACCCAAAACCGGCACGCTGATCGCGGACGCCCGCGACATCGAATACATCTTGGTGGACAACAACAAAGAGGCGCTGGCGCTTGAAAACAACCTCATCAAGCAGTGGAAGCCTCGTTTTAACATTTTGTTGCGGGATGATAAGACCTTCCCGTACATCAAGCTCACCAACGAGAAGTATCCGCGGGTTTATGTGACGCGCCGCCTTATCAAGGACGGTTCCACTTACTACGGCCCGTATTTTCCCGGCAACCTGGCGCACCGGCTGGTGCACTTCATTCACCGCCATTTCAAGATCCCGTCGTGCAAAGTGGATTTCACGCGCTTGCACACTCACCCCTGCCTGGAGTTCCACATCCATCGCTGCCTGGGGCCGTGCGTGGAAGGATTGACTACGGACGAAGCCTACGCTGCGGCAGTTCGGGATGTGAAGCTGTTCCTGGAAGGAAGGCACAAGGACCTGGCTCGGGATCTGCGCGCACGCATGCGGCAGGCATCCGAAGAAACCCGCTTTGAAGAAGCGGCCGGGTTGCGCGACCTGGTCTCCACCGTGGAAGAGATGGAAGAGAAGCAGAAGATGGCCGCCGCCGAAGGCGACAACATCGACATCCTCGCTTACCATGCCGAGCCGCCGCTGGTAGCCGCCAATCTGTTCCATTTGCGCAACGGCCGCATCGTGGATCGCCGTGAATACTATTGGGAGGACCTATTCGACTTCCAGCCCGACGAGTTCTTCTCGTCGCTGCTCAAACAGATTTATCTCAACGAGCAGTACATCCCCAGCCGCATCCACGTGCCAGTGGATTTCGAAGATCGCGAAGAGCTGGAGGAACTGCTCAGCGAAAAACGCGGCCATAAAGTGGAAATCCTGACCCCGCAGCGAGGGCAGAAGAAGGCGCTGCTCGATCTGGTACAGACCAACGCGAAACATGCATTTCAACAACGCTTCCGCATTATGCATCCGTCGTCGAAGGCCATGCAGGAAGCGTTGCAAGACGCGCTGGGATTGCCCGATCCGCCCAAGCGCATCGAGTGCTTCGACATTTCGCACATCCAGGGCACCGACAAGGTGGCCAGCATGGTGGTTTGGGAAGACGGCCGCATGAAGAAAGCTGACTATCGCAAGTTCATCATCCGCACGGTAGTGGGCAACGACGATTTCGCGTCCATGCGGGAAGTAGTCACGCGGCGTTACTCACGGTTGCAGCAAGAGAACAAGGCTTTTCCAAGCCTGATCCTAATTGACGGGGGGCTAGGACAGTTGCACGCGGCGGTGGAAGCGCTGGAGGCTATCGGGGTGATCAATCAGCCCGTCGCGTCCATCGCCAAGCGCGAAGAGATCATCTACGTCTACGGCCAGGAAGACGAACCGATCAAGCTGGATCGCTATTCGCCCGTTCTGCATGTGATCCAGATGGTGCGTGACGAGGCGCATCGTTTCGCGGTCACTTTCCACCGCACTCGTAGAGGCGCCGCTCGTCTGACATCGGAGCTGGAACAGGTGGATGGCATCGGAGCGAAGACCATCGCCAAGCTGTTGCGCGAATTCGGCAGCCTGGAGCGCGTTCGCGAGGCGTCGGCCGAGGAGCTGGCGAAAGTGATTGGTCCCGCAGCCGCGCGCCGCTTACGCGACTTCTATAATTTGACCGCTGCGGCCGAGTTGAAGGTCTTGAATTCGTGATAGGAAAGTTGAGCTCCACTAGTTTTCGATCGATGCGTGCGATGTTTCTCGCTGCTGGCCTGTTAGGCGGGGCCTTGGCGAATTGGAATGACACGTCAACGGGAATCGATCTCAACAAACTTCCGCACTTTCCGCTCACCAAAATTCGATCCGGCTGGTTAAAGGACGGTTCGCGCGTGACGTTCGACGGGATCAGCGCGACTGCGTCGAGCGGGGACGAGCAAGAGGTGCGATTGAGCGGCGTGGGAAAGTCGGGAAAGAGGTGGGAAGCCCGCATTTTCGGTCTCGATGAGGTTTGGCGAGCCGATCTGGACGACAATGGCACCCAGGACCTCGTTCTATTTGCAGCGGGGCCGAATTTCAACGGCCGCGCCGTGCCTCTGTTCTCGCTTTCCGTGCTGCTGATGGATCGAGAGGGAATGCCCGTTCCCTTCTCCACGGACGTTTATAAGGGCGAAAACGGCGACGGAATCAAGCATTTGGTTGATCTAAGTCACGACGGGCATGCTGAGTTGTTGATCAGCGATTATGACGAGCTTCCATCCGACCCCCTGGTTGGCCCCTTTTGCTCAGGCCACTGGGTTAGCCAGCTCTATCGGTTCAGGAACCTCGGGGCCGAAGAGATTCGCGGAACGGTTGGCGGCATTCATTTTCCGTTCATTCACAATTGGACTTATCGTGGCACGGAGTGCCCGGAAGAGCCAAAGCCGATCTCAGCTGTTGAACCAGCCGTTGTTTCCAACTACGAAAGCACGCTGCAAGCCCAGGCAGTCACCAGGATCATCAGGCCGGAGGGCGCGGACGGGCGTATCGCGATAGAACCGGTCGCGGGATGCCAAACGATCACCGCCGGTATCGCTGTTTATGACAACGCGCATCTGCGTGAAATCGGGTTTCCCAATTTCTTCGGAAGTTATGCCAAGGATTTGGCGGACCGAATTCGGCGCGATGGAGCGCGCGTGGAACTCCGCGGCATCGACAAGCCAAAAGGGAACAATAACTGTTCGGTCAGCATGCTTTGGGCCAGGTAGCTGGCTGCGTCTGTTATGCTCAAGCAGTGCTCAGGCCGGTAAAACGGCTCCAACCGCGGTCCTATCATGCCTTTCGCTGCATCGGCGCCGCTTGCGAGGACACCTGCTGCGTCGGTTGGATCGTTAACGTCGATAAACCCACCTACGAAGCCTACCAAGGCTGTGACGATCCCGAGTTAGGCCCGCGTCTCCACGAATTGGTGACCATCAACACCGATAGCACCAGCGACGACAACTATGCGCGGATCAATCTGAACGGACCCAGTTGCCCTTTTCTGTCCGAAGGTCTGTGTGCGATTCAGAAGAAGCTGGGCGAAGACTACCTGTCCATCATGTGCTCGGCCTATCCGCGCGTCATGAACGTGGTGGACGATGTCTTGCAGCGATCGCTCGATTTATCGTGTCCGGAAGCTGCCCGTCTTGTTCTGCTGGATCCGAACCCCATGCGGTTTGACGAGGAGGAAGGTCCCCAACACGACACGCGTCTCGCGCACCTGTCCGTCCTCCGCACGTCGAACGGGAAATCCGATAAACCCTACCAGTATTTTCGAGAGATTCGCGGCTTCATCATCTGGCTGCTGCAATACCGTGCCTATCCTTTGTGGAAGCGGCTGGTGATTCTGGGCTCTCTGTGCGATCAGCTCCAGGAATTGGCCGCGACCGGCCGTAACACGGAAGCTCCTGAGGTTCTGGACGCGTACCGCGAGGCTGTGGATCGCGATTTATTTGGCGAAGCGCTGAACACGCATGCCGCGCAGCCGGCGAAGCAATTGGAACTGGTGCTGGAGTTGATCGTCGGACGCATCAGTTCCGATTTCACCGCTCCTCCGCTGCTCGCGTGCTACCAAAAATTCATGCAGGCCATGGAATGGACCACCGAATCGAGCATGGACGACATCGGTCGGCGCTATGCCGCGGCGAATTCGCAATATTGGGAACCGTTCTTCAACCAGCACGAGCACATTCTGGAGCACTACCTGGTCAGCTACGTCCACCGGACGCTGTTTCCGCTGGGGCCGCAGGAGAGCACCCGAGGCCTGAGCGTCCATCACATCGCGAACTCGATCAGCGACCAATGCCTGGTGATGATTGCCCACTACGCCATCATTCAAACTTTACTGATTGGCATGGCGGCTTGGCACAAAACGGAGTTCGGCGTCGCCCACGCGATCCAGGTGATCCAATCCTTCAGCAAAGCTTTTGAACACAGCCCATCCTTTGGGGAGCGCGCTCTGAAAGTCCTCTCCGGCAAGAGTATGAACAACTGCGCCCGGCTAGCCATCCTGATACGGAATTAGACCGCTAATGCCGGAAGTGCCGCACGCCGGTGAAAACCATCGCGAGGCCTAGCTTGTTGGCTGCGGCAATGACCTCCGCGTCTCTCACCGAACCGCCCGGCTGAATCACTGCCGTGATGCCATGCTTGGCGGCTTCTTCCACACCATCCGCGAACGGGAAATATGCGTCCGATGCGAGCACCGTGTCTTCTAGGGGCAGCATCGCCTTCATGGCTCCGACCTTGACGGAGTCTACCCGGCTCATTTGCCCCGCTCCCACGCTGATGGTCTGGCCCTCGCGCGCGTAGACAATGGCGTTCGACTTTACGTGCTTGCACACTTTCCATGCGAACTCGAGCGCGCGCCATTCGCCGTCCGACGGCGGGCGATCGGTTGTGACTGTGCACTCGCCCCGTTCCAGCCGGCGTGTATCCGCCGTCTGCACCAGGAAACCGCCGCTGATCGATTTCACCACGGGCTCCTCGGGCGCGCGAGATACGGCCAGCAATCGCAGGTTTCTCCTCACAGCGAGCAGTTCGCGCGCGGCGGCGTCATAACCGGGGGCGGCGATAGCTTCGATAAAGGTCTTCGTGATCTCCTCGGCGGTTTCGCGATCCACGGCGCGGTTGAACGCCAGCACCCCGCCATAGGCAGACACCGGATCGGCCTCGAACGCCCGGCGGTAGCCTTCGGCCAGCGTGGCGGCTTCGGCGCACCCGCAGGGATTGGTGTGCTTGATGATCGCCGCCGCGGGCTGGCTAAATTCGCGTATCAGTTGCCAGGCGGCATCCAGGTCCACTAGGTTGTTGTACGAGAGTTCCTTGCCTTGCAACTGTTCGGCGCCGGCGACGCCACCCAGGCGGCTGGAATAGAGCGCGGCCTTCTGATGCGGATTCTCGCCATAACGCAAGTCGAGCGCGCGCGGCGCGCGAATGTCCAAAAACGCAGGTAAGCCAGACTCATCCTCGGCGCCCACGCGTGCGAGTCGCGTGCTGATGGCTCGGTCGTACGCCGCTGTCAGGGCGAAGGCTTTCTTAGCTAGTCCCCACAGAGTGGGTTCGCAGAGGTCGCCTTCGCGTTCGTGCAGCTCTTCGAGAATCGATGGATAGTCATCGGGCGAGACCACGACTGCGACATCCTGATAATTCTTGGCTGCGGCGCGAATGAGCGTGGGACCGCCAATATCGATGTTTGCAATGAGCTCGGACAAGGGCACACCCTGCTGGGCCGCCACTTTTTCGAATTGATACAGGTTCACCACCACCATGTCGATCAGCGGGATGTCGTGCGCCGCGAGCGACTGCATGTGCTCTGGATTTCCGCGAATCGCGAGCACGCCTCCCGCCACGCGCGGGTGAATGGTCTTGAGGCGGCCATCCAGCATTTCGGGAAAGCCGGTGAGTTCCGACACTTCGCGCACCGGCACTCCGGCTGCTTCGAGCGCTCGCGCGGTACCGCCTGTGGAGATGATGTCCACGCCCAGATCGCGTAGACCTTGGGCAAACTCCACGACGCCGGTTTTGTCGGTCACGCTGATGAGCGCGCGGCGAATCTGAGGCATTCTTTACAATAGTAAACGTGTCTCATCCTGTAACGTTAATTCCCGGCGATGGCATTGGGCCCGAAGTGGCCGAAGCAGCCATGCGCGCGGTCAACGCCACCGGCGTATCCATAAGCTGGCAGCGCGCCGATTTGAATGCCAGCATCATCTCGAAATCCGGGCAAGTGCTGCCGCCCCATGTGACCGAATCGCTCGAGCGCACGCACGTGGGGCTCAAGGGCCCAGTGGGGACGCCCATTGGCGGCGGATTTCAGAGCGTCAACGTCGCGCTGCGCAAGTACTTCGATCTTTACGCTAACGTGCGGCCGATTCACTCGCTGCCCGGCCTCAAAACGCGCTTCGACGACGTGACGATCGATATGGTGATCTTCCGTGAAAATACGGAGGACTTGTACTCTGGCCTGGAGCATGAGGTGGTGAAGGACGTTGTCACCAGCCTGAAGGTGATCACGCGCGTGGCATCCATTCGTATCGCCGAATATGCGTTTGAGTTCGCCAAGAAGGCCGGGCGCAAGAAGGTTACCGCCATCCACAAGGCCAATATCATGAAGCTGGCCGATGGACTGTTCTTACGCTGCTGCCGCGAAGTATCGCAGAACTATCCCGATATCACCTACCAGGAGCTGATCGTCGATAATGCATCGATGCAGCTAGTGATGCGGCCCCAAACTTTCGACATTTTACTGCTCCCGAACCTGTACGGCGACATTGTTTCCGATCTGGCGGCGGGCTTGGTGGGGGGGCTCGGCGTGGTACCGGGCGCTAATATGGGCGACCATACCGCGGTGTTTGAAGCCGTCCACGGCAGCGCTCCCGACATCGCTGGAAAAGGCATCGCGAATCCGACCGCGTTGATGCTGTCGTCGGCATTGATGCTCATTCATCTGGGCGAAAATTCCTCGGCCACCCGGCTGCGGAGCGCCATCGAGCGCGTCTATGCCGAGGGCAAGCACCTGCCACCCGACGTCGGCGGGAGCGCGTCCACGAACGAATTCACCGACGCGGTGATCGCTAACCTGGGTTAATTGGCACAGCGCGGTTCGGCCCGCCGCTTGCAAGCACGCGTGATTGCGATGCCTTCGGTTGAAACGAAGTACTTCGGAACCCTGCCTTATGCGGCGGAATCGCTCTTCGATTTTCCTCAGGGCCTGCCTGCCTTCGAGGAGGAGAAGACCTTTGTACTCATTGATTCGCCCGAGCAAGCTCCGCTCGTTTTCCTGCAAAGCATGGCGCGCGCCAGCCTGTGTTTTGTGGCGCTTCCCATCCTTGTGGTGGACAAAAACTACCAATTGGCGATAGCACCGGAGGATCTGGAAGACCTGGGAATGGATGAGCGGCGGCAACCCGCGTGGAGCGGCGAGGTCATGGTGCTGGCGCTGCTTTCGTTGCACGGCGGATTTCTGGCCACCGCCAATTTGATGGCGCCGATCGTAATGAATGTGAAGACGCGCCGCGGGCTGCAAGCCATTCGCCGCGATTCTCGCTATTCCCATGAGCATCCGGTGACTGCGCAAGTGGCTCCCAAGAATGCAGCGGCGGAAATATGTTAGTCCTCAGGCGGCGTGCGGGCGAGTGCGTTCTCATTGGCGACGAAATTGAAATCGAGTTGCTTGCCATTACGCAGCAAGGCGCAAAGATTGGCATCCGCGCGCCCAAGGAAACGGTGGTCTTGCGCAAAGAGTTGAAGATCACCCAGGATCAGAACACTCGAGCGGCCAGCAGCACGTCCGTGAAGGACTTGGAGCAGGCCCTCCACAAACTGCGGCCCTGAGTTCAAGAATTTGTTCTTCTCCCCGATAAGCCCTGTGAGCACTGAGAGAGCTTGGTCCGCGCTCGCGCGGATCAGCCTTTTGAGGGCGCTAAAGGCGAGGACGCCCAAGGCGCTCCGGATCCATGAAGGTACAGGGATCTTGAGTGGTCTCAATCTAAGGAGAAATCATGTCGTTTAGTATTAACACCAACGTTGCCTCCTTGCAGGCACAGAATTATCTGGCGGTCAACCAGACCTTCCAAGATAAAACCATCAACGAAGTGACATCCGGACTGCGCATCGTCAATAGCGGAGACGATGCGGCGGGGTTAGCCATTGCCAATGGCTTCCGGTCGGATGAAGCGGTGCTGACACAGGGTATTCAGAACGCCAACAACGGCGTCAGCCAGCTGCAGATCATGGACGGCGGAATGAGCAACATTTCGCAGCTTCTGGATCGGGCGCGAACACTGGCGACGCAATCGGCGTCGGGCACCTTCACCGGCAGCCGAACCGTGCTGGATAACGAATTCCAAAGCGTGCTGGGTGAAATAGACCGGCAAGCGCAGTCCATCGGTTTGAATCAGGGCGGCACCTTCGCTACGAACCTGTCGGTATTCATCGGCGGCGGCAAGGGCGCCACGGCCGCTGGCGTGATTGCCAACGGCACGGTATCGGTGAATTTGGGTACGTCCACGGTTGATACGCAGAGCCTGGGGCTAAAAGGATTTACAGCCGGGTATCAGGTGGCTTCCGGTGCGCAGGACTCGGGCCTGTACGACCTCAGTTCGTCCAGCACGAGCAGCGTGGCGAGTATTATCAATGGCGCGGCCAGCACCAGCTTCGTTCTCTCCGGTCCGGGATTCGCCGCTGGGGCGGGCGGCGGGGAAACCATTACCGTCAATCTGTCCAATGTGGGTGACACTACATCGCTCGCCAGCGCGATTAATGACGGAATTCAGGCCGCCATTCAATCCGGAACGCCTGCAGCGCAAGCATTGAAGACCGCCAACATCACGGCCGTGATCCATACTGGCGCGGACGGCCACCAGCAACTGCTGTTCGAGTCTCCCAACACGGCGTTTAACGTGACCGCCGGAGATACAACAGCCAACGGGCTGCTTGGGAACCTGGGCACGAATACAGGGGGAGCGTTCACCGGCGCTACCGCTACACCTGAAGCCCTGGCCGCGGATTCCAATTTCGTGGGCGGAGGAACCCAGCAAATCGCAAATATCGCCTTCACCACGATGGTGGGCGCCGCCTCTCCCGGAGAGGACAAACAAACGCTCACCTTCACCGCCAACGATGCCAGTGGCGTGCCCCAAACCGCGACTGTGACGATCGACTCCGGAGTCACGGTGGCCTTCACCGCCGCCGACGCCATCCAGCAAATCAATGCCGTGCTGCAACAGACCGACAATCCCGCGCTGCAGAGCATCGTTGCCAGCGTGGACGGCGCGGCTGTGCCTAGCACCATTAGTTTCGCGAGTAATTCCGCATCCAAGTTCAGCGTCAGCATTGGGCAGACTTTTGCCAACACAACCACCGACGCCGATGGCCTGGCGGGCGCCAACACCATCGTGCAATCGGCGGTGACTGGCACTGGGGCCACGTCGAGTATCGCCACGCAGTCCAGCGCCGAAGCCGCTGTTTCGGCCCTGGCAAATTCGGTGGCCACTCTCGGGAGCGCTCAGGCAGCCGTCGGACGAGGCGAGAATCAGTTTAGCTACGCCATCAATCTGGCGCAGTCGGAGTTAACGAATGAAACCGCGGCCGAATCGGGCATCCGAGACGCCGACCTGGCCGCCGAAGCCGCCAACCTGACCAAGGCGCAAATCCTGCTGCAAGCCGGCGTAGCGGCTCTCGCGCAAGCCAACGCCGCTCCTCAGAATATTCTCGCTTTGCTGAAGGTATAACTTCCAGGGAACTGGGCGGTCCGCCTTGTTCCCGGGCGAAGACGCGTCTCGCCGCGCGTCTTCGCTCTTTTTTGTTTAAACCTAAAACTTCGTTCCCCCATTCGGGCTTGAGCCAGGGGTGTGGATGGTACACATTCGCAATTGTTTCTGGTCCGGTTTCACGGAAAAAACTTTCATGCCGATGAGGATCTAAGCGCCCGCACAACTAGACCAGCGGGTGAAAGGAAAATGAAAATGAATCATCTTCGCTTGCTTCGAATCTTTTCCGTTCTGTTTGCGCTAACAGTTTGCATCGGCTATGTGCACGCTGCGACACTCTCTGCCGGAACATCGCCGATCAACCTTACTTGTACGCAAGGTCAAACCTGTACGGCCAGCGTTACAACCACTCTATCCCTGAGCGCAGGTTCAGGCACTTACACTGTTTCGGCTCCCACCGTCTCTTGGGTTATGGTCACAGCCTTGACAGGTATAGTCGATAATACGACCCCTGCTGACGGCAACATCACGTTCACCGTCACATCCGCGTGGACGACTCTGACCGCCGGTTTTAACTCGACCACTTTTACCATCACCTCCCCACTCAACGGCTCGCTTGCCATCACCATCAATCTAGAAGTACAAAGCGCCAATGCCACCCTGTTGGTAAAGGGCGGCCCGAATACGCTGAATTCGGTGGCGTTTCTGACCGGAGGAGCAGCACCCACACTAGCGCTTACCGTACTTTCCAGCAATGGATTGCCGATCGCCTTTACAGCGGCCACGGCGAGCGCCACGACGCCTGAAGGCCAAACCGGATGGCTGACGGCAAACGCGGGATCTGCCAGCGGCATTGCGTATAGCTGGGGTACAACCCTTTACTTCAGCGGCTCCGCTGCTGCTACGACAACGAATGCCCAGGCCGGCGATATGCTGACCGGAACGATCACACTTACGACCGCGACCCAAACCATCGCGGTGCCGGTCACGATTGTGGTAAGCGCCGCAGCCCCCACGCTCACGTCGGTATCTCCAAACATCGTGCCTCTCCTTGTGAGTCCGGTGGCCCCCGGCTTCGTTACCCTTGTTCTGCACGGCACCAACTTTGTCTCCACCACCGGAGCTCAGAAAACGAAGGTATTCATAGGAACGACTGCGCTTTTGTCCACTCAGGTTGTGACCGACTATGTCACGGTACTCAGCCCGAACTACCTGACGGTTACGGTTCCTTATGCCGCAACGGGGATTCCCTTTGCTACTGCCGGCGCCACAGCTCTGGTAGTTGGCGTCGCGAATGGCGCCAGCCCGACCACGCCGGTCCTGCCAATCCAAACCCTCACCGTCACGTCTGCTCCGATTATCAGCACGATCACTAGCGCCTCTTCCATCGTGGATTCCGCCTCGCCGAAGGCGTCCCCCTACGACATCCTCACCATCTGGGGCAGCAATCTCTGTCCGTTGTGCATAGGAACCAACAGCGCTCTGGTAGGTACACTCGATGCCTACCTCCGGTTCCCCTTGTTTCTTAGCCCCGACGGCACCCACAAGGTCACCGTCATTTTCTCCAAACCTGGCACGCCGGCCACCCTCTTGCCCGGCTACCTTCTGTTTGCCACGAATACGCAAATCAACGTAGCTGTTCCGGGAGGTCTCGGCACCCTGAACAATACCGGAGTGAATGTTCAGGTGGGCTATGACACCGCCACGCCCCCCGCCGCAGGCAACACCTCAGCGGTGTTTCTGCTGAGTTACGTTGCCACCAACCCTGGGATCTTCACCATCGGGGCCAGCGGCCAGGGCCAAGGCGCCATCACTGACGCTGTATCGTTTGCACTGAACAGCTCAGACTTCCCTGGCAATCTATACGTGAGCGGCGCAACAGTAGGCGGCACTGCTGCGATCTTTATGACCGGCCTGGGCGTTCCCACTAGCACAGGCACCAACGTCTTCACTAGCTCCCCCACTTATTTGACCGACTGCCTGGCTCCTCTTGGCGTTCCCGGCACCAGCTCGGTTGCGCCCACCGGATACATGGGCACCGTGAATACGCCGTTTTTTTCCGCTGTCACAGGGACGGGATACAGCCCAGCATCCGGCTATGTGGTCCCGGCCTGGACGTCCATTGACGGCGCGGTCATCAACACCAACATCCTCCAAGGCAACTACGCGCCTTGCTTCGCCACCTCATACCCCACAGTCACCATCGGAGGGGCGAGCGCCACCGTACTTTCGGCCGGCTTTGTCTCCGGCTCCATTGCTGGTCTGTACCAGATCAACGTGGAAGTGCCCAATCCGCTTGTCAGCCTGGGAACTCCTCCGCAAGAGTACCCGGTGATTGTCACTGTCGGCGCCGTCCCTAGCCAGGCCGGCGTCACAATGTGGGTCAACTTCTAAGAAACAGATCAATCGCTAAAGATTGAAGCATTTCTCACTGCGGCCAGCGCAGGGCGGCGGGGCGGATCATTCCTCCCCGCCCTTTTTGTTCTCTGCCCCGAACAGTCGCTAGAAGTCTACGCGCTTGTTGATGAACTCGCCGTCGCGCAGCTGGACGTCGAAATCGATGAACGCTCCACTCCGCGCCACCTTGACGTGATACATGCCCGGCGCCAGGTTGAATACGGCCGGCGTACGCTTGCCCTCCGGCACGCCGTCCACTTCGATGGTCGCGCCAGGAGGCTCCGACGTGATACTGAGCGTGCCCGAAGCTTTGCTGAGCCGAAGGAACAGGTCGCCATCTTGCGGCACGTTAAACACCCTCGGATAGGGCCGATACCCGGCGAGTTGTACGGTCAGCGCATGCCGGCCCCCACTGAGCGGCAGCATGCATGGCGTCTTGCAGGCCAAAGACGAGTTGCCATCCACCGTCACCTGCGCGCCGGGTGGTTCAGTCAAAAACTGCACACTCTGTCCCACCCCCGGTTTCGGTTCGATGGCGGGGGGAGGGACGGAGCGTTCCGGCTGCGGTCGCACGGCTGGTGTTTCCACCTTCTGGTGCGGCTCCGCGGCGGGCGGAGCCTTGCTTTCGGAAATTGGCGGCGTCTGGCTTTCGGGAGCAGTAGCCTCGGGCGGCGCTTGCGGCGCGGGCGCTTGTTTCGCGATATCGTCGGGAGTTTGGGACTGGCCGACGGGGCTGGGTTTCGATACGGAATTATCGGCGGTCTGCACGGGCGCTTGGGCTGAAGGCTGCTCGGAATTACGATTGAACAGATATTTCTGCGCGCCGAACAACACCAACCCAACCAACCCGATCCCAACCAGCATCCACACCAAGCTTCGTAGCAATGGACTGCGAGGCGCGGCAGGGTCCTGAAAGAGTACGGGCTCTCCAGTCTCCGAATCGTCCAGACGCCGCATGGGACGTGCTTCCGGGGGCGCAAGCGGAAGGCTCGGCGCGAGCTTGACGTCCGCGAGTCTAGCATCCACCACCGCGCCTGCCATGGTGGGCATGCTGTGCGCGCTGCTTCTTGGTAAGGCTCGCCAACCCGGACTCGCTTGGAGTGCGCCAGCCAGTGCATCCACAAACTGGAGGCAGGTGCCATAGCGATCGTTCGCGCTCTTGGCGAGGGCCTTTTTTAGCACCGTTTCCACCTGCGGGCCGACCGTGGGATTCAACCGCTGGGGCGGCACGGGATCCTCGCGCACGATTCGGAACAATAACGCGGGCAGTTGATCGGCCAGAAAAGGCTTTTCGCCGGTGAGCATTTCATACGCGATCACCGCAAGCGAAAATTGGTCGGCGCGGCCATCCACGGCGTGCCCTTGCACCTGCTCCGGCGACATATAATTCGGGGTCCCCATCATGACGCCGCTTTGGGTCATCTGCTGGGACATGATTTTGGCTACACCGAAATCGGTGATCTTGGCGTGGGTACGCTCGTGGATCAGAATATTCGCCGGTTTGATATCGCGATGGACAATGCCTTTTTGGTGTGCGTAATCGAGCGCGGTGGCGGTCTGCCGCAAGATAGAAAGCGCGTTTTCGCTCGGAATCGGGTCGGCGTCGTTCAGAACCTTTTCGAGCGGTGGACCGTCCACGCATTCCATGAAAATATAGGCCAGCCCATTCTCTTCGGCGATGTCGTAGATGGTGACGATGTTGGGATGCGACAGCATCCCGGCCGACTGCGCTTCCCGAAACAGGCGCTCGCGCAGCCGTTCCCTTTCAGATTCGTCGGTAAAATCCGAGAGACGGATGGTTTTTATTGCGATAACGCGGCCGATGGCAGGGTCCTGGGCACGGTAAACCACCCCGGTCGCTCCACGGCCGAGCTCATCCAGAATCCGGTATCGGCCGATCTGATCCACGCTGATGACGCTATTTTATCAGTTCAGCCAATCTTCTCAGTTGGCCGCGTATTCAGGGTCCCTAGACGCCACTGTGTGCAACTTCAGCTTGCAGCAGGCCGATGCGGCCCCGCAAATCGTGGAATCGGGGATTATTGCGCAAGTTGTCGAACTCGGTACTGAGCAGATGCACCGGAAGGGACGTGTCGCGAGCCTCGACGGCGCTTTCCAGATACGAGAGCGCTTCGCTGTGGTCCCCCAGTCCCGTATAAATCGCCGCGAAGCTGATGGGCGATACGTAATGAGAGTCCGACCTTGCTTTGAGAGTGCCGATCTCACGCTGGGCTTCATCGCGCCGTCCGGCCATCGCATAACAATAGCCCATCTGGCCGTGCAAGAGAGATCCACACTTCATTTGCGTCGCGTTCGTGAAATGCGCAATCGCGTCGGTAAACTGGCCCTTGCCGGCGTAGGCCATGCCCAAGCCGAGATGCGGCAGCCCGTAGTCGGTGGCCAGGCGCGAGACGAGTGTGTGTTGGGCGATCGCTTCGTCAAAGCGGTGGCAAACGCCATACATCCAGCCCAAAATAAAGTTAGGAAACAGCGACGCCGGATCCACCTCGAGGGCGCGCTCCACTTCGGCCACAGCCGATTCCTGCGCGCCGCGACAGGCCAACTGAATCCCATAGGCAAGGTGGCCGATGGGATCGCTCTTGTCCAATTGAATGCTTTTCTGGAGTTCTTCTTCGCCGGCGGCCCAGTCCCAATCCAGGAGCGACAGCACAGCGCCCAGCGCGACGTGCGCCTCGGGCAGAGACGGATTGAGCGATGTGGCTCTGAGCGCGGCTTCCTTCATCCGCGTATCGGAGTCGCTGGGTGGCATCAGGCCAAAGACGGAGCTTACCAGCAGCGCTTCGGACAACGCAGCCCATGCCGCCGCGTAATTGGAATCGGTTTCCACCGCCTTCGTGAAGAACGCGATGCTATTGCGAATACTGTCCGGCGTGCCGAGCTTCCAGTGGTATCGGCCCTGCAAATAGGCGTCGCAACTTTCCTTGCGCTCCGATTGGCGCCGCGCGACCCCTTCTTTCGCGGGAATCGCCAGGTCGCGCACCAGTTGCTGCGCCAGATGGTCGATGCACGACAAATCCTGGAGCCGTCCGTCCGCAGTCTCGGACCAAATGTAGGAACCATCCGCGCTCTGCTGCAACTGCAACAACAGCCGGAAACCGTCCTCTTGAAATTCCATGCTCCCTTCCACTACATAGTCGGCCGTACTGCTGGAGGCAGCGCTGACGGGAACAGTCACATCATTCGCTGCGGTGTCGCTGGCCAGAGCTTGGCTCTGCGACTTTACCACCACCTGGAAGCAGCCTTCCTTGATCAGTACGTGCGCCAATCGCCGCTGGATCTCATCGGCCGCCGCGCCCGCTTCCGCTGCGCTAGCTTCCGAGGTCGCATTGACGAGAGAGATGAGCGCGATTTCCATGCTACGGCGGGGTGAGACCGGACTAACACCACTGGCCGCGCTTCGATATTCGAAGATCGGAACATAACTGCCTTTGCGCAGCACGATCCGGATTCCATTCTCACGACCTTCGCTCCGGTAATATTCATCCAGCTTATAGCGCAAACGGCGCGCTTCCACGCGGACAATCGAGTCCACCCGCGGGTCGAAAGCCTCCCGCCGATCAAATACCTCGAGCCCGATAAGGTACTCCTTGAGCCGGTGTGGCTGGCCCAGGAGACTTTCTTCGACCACAAACTGTAGAAAACGGCGGATGCGATGGGATTGTATAAATGCGCGACTACGCAGGATAAGATCCAGTTGCGCGCGAATCTCGGCAGCCGGAACGCCGTTCAAAACTGTGGTGGTCTCTTCGATAGGGTTCACAACTGTAGACATCATCTCAATGGTTCGACACCAAACCGAAGTAACTGGTTACATGGATCTTTTTCGGGCCTGGACGGCGTTGCGATCAAAGGAATGGCAATTGGCGTGCGATAGCGCCGTGCGTAAATATTTACAAATTCATGCTCGCGATGTCGACCGGGGACCGGTAGCCTTCCACCACCACGATCCCGCTGTCCGTGATGTGGTAGAGCTGGCGGTCGCGTTCCAGGTCATATCCGATCGATGTGTCTGGCGGAACACGCACGTTCTTATCGAGAATGGCCCGGCGGACGCGGGCTCGCCGCCCGATGTCACAGTTGTCGAAGATAATGGAATCCTCGATGGTGGCATGCGAGTGAACGCGCACGCCGCGGCCGATGACCGAGGTCCGGACCAGCCCTCCAGAGAGGATACTTCCGCCGGAGACAATGGAGTCCAAAGCCTCGCCGCGACGGCCGTCGCTGTCGAAAATGAATTTGGCAGGAGCGTCAAAATATCCGGCCGTGCGGAGCGGCCACGCGCGATTGTAAAGATTCAACTCCGGCGAGACGGACCGCAGGTCCATGTTCGCGTCGAAGAACGCGTCCAGCGTTCCGACATCCCGCCAATACACCGGCGCGCCGGCCGGATCGCCCGGTATCCGGTTGGTTTGGAAATCGTAAGCATACATGTCGGCCCTGCCGATCAGCCCGGGAAGGATGTCGCGGCCAAAATCGTGAGAGCTGCTCTCTTTTTCGCCATCCACTCGTAATTCATCCAGGAGCAGCTTCGTGGAAAAAAGATAATTCCCCATGGACGCATACACCCGGTTGGGATCGCCCGGCATGGTAGGCGCGCCGGGCTTCTTCTCGTGGAACCCGCAGATCAGCCCGTCTTCCCGGGTCTCCACGACCCCAAATTCGGAGGCTTGCTCTTTTTCGACGGGAATAGCCGAGACGGTGACCTGCGCGCCCCTATCGATATGAAACTCGATCATCTCGCGGATGTTCATGCGATAAATGTGATCCGCGCCGAAGATGGCCACCACGTGCGGCTCGGCTTGCTCGATCAGATTGATGTTCTGGTAGATGGCATCCGCCGTGCCGCGGTACCAATCTTCACCGGCCGATCGCATCTGTGCCGGAACCGGAATGATGAAATGATTTCGCAGCAGGCTGGAGGCCTCCCACCCTTCGCGTAAATGCTCGAGCAAGGACTGGCTTTTGAACTGCACCAGTACATAAATCGAGTAGATCCCTGAGTTGATCAGGTTGCTGAGGACAAAATCGACGATGCGGTATCGGCCCCCGAAGGGAACGGCGGGCTTCGCGCGTTCCTTAGTCAGCGGGTAGAGGCGGGTACCTTTGCCTCCGGCCAATACAAATGCCAGCACGCGCAACTGCATTTTATGAGTCTCCGATTGAAAGGTTGCCAAGGGCGTTCATGCCCATTTTGGCAGAAGGCAACGCATCGCGATAGAGCAAAAGTCGTGTACGCACTCTGATGTCCGTTTTAGAGATGGTCACGCAGCGATGTATGTTTCGATTCAATTTTCAGACCAGATTTCAAGTCGGAAGCCAAATTCGCCGATGCCCATGTGCTACGATTTAAAATTAACCGCAGTCATGATTCGTGCCTATCGCGGCATTGTACCCAAGATTGCCGCTTCCGCTTACATCGACCAAAGCGCGCAGGTGATTGGAGACGTGGTGGTTGGGGAGCGCTCCAGCATCTGGCCCAACGTTACCGCGCGCGGCGACGTGAACGCGATTCGTATCGGCAATGAGAGCAACATTCAGGACAATTCGGTTTTGCATTGCGATGCCGGACGGTTTCCTTTGCACATTGGCAATCGCGTTACCGTGGGGCACATGGTGATGCTGCACGGTTGCACGATCGAGGACGAGTGCTTGATCGGGATCGCCGCGGTGGTCTTGAATGGCGCCAAGATTGGGAAAGGTTCGGTGATCGCCGCGGGAGCGGTAGTGCCGGAAGGGGCTGAAATTCCCCCGTTGAGCATGGTTATGGGTGTCCCTGCCAAAGTGAAACGCGCGGTTACCGACGAAGAGCGCGAGCGATTTCGCCAGAATACCGACCGTTATGTCGAAGCCGCGCGGGTTTACCGGGACGAGCCGGCTTGAGAAGGCCACTCCCTCACGGTCGTACTCCATGATCAAAGCAGTCAAAGGCACTCGCGACATTCTGCCCCCTTCCAGCGCGGTCTGGAATCAGGTGGAAGCCGTTGCGCGTGAAGTTTTCCGAATCTATAACTACCAGGAGATCCGCACCCCCATTCTCGAAGAAACGGCTCTGTTCGCGCGCGGCGTGGGCCAGGAGACCGACATCGTCAGCAAGGAGATGTACACTTTCGAAGATCGAGACGGCAGCTCCCTCACGCTCCGGCCGGAAGCCACGGCGTCGGTAATGCGCGCCTACATCGAGCATCACCTGGATCAAAAGCCGGGATTGCAAAAGCTGTACTACATCGGCCCCATGTTCCGTCGCGAGCGGCCTCAGAAAGGCCGCTACAGGCAATTTTTCCAGATTGGCGCTGAGGCTATCGGTTCTGAATCGCCCTCGGTGGATGCTGAAGTGATCGAGATGGTAATCGATCTGCTTCGGCGCGCATCGCTCGATGGCTTTCAATTACTCATCAACTCGGTGGGCGATCAGAACTGCCGCCCGCAGTACGTCGCTCTGCTCAAGGAAAAGCTGCTCGAAGTGGCATCGCGCTTGTGCGACGATTGTCAGCGCCGCGCGGAAACGAATCCGTTGCGCGTCCTGGATTGCAAAGTACCCGAGGATCAAGAAATTATCAACGCGCTTCCATCCATTCAGGATCACTTGTGCGAGCCGTGCCGCACGCATTTCGGTGCGGTGAAATCGCATTTAGACGACCGGCGGATCCGCTACGAAATCCGTCCCCGCATGGTGCGTGGCCTGGATTATTACATGCGCACCACGTTTGAGATCGTGCATGGGTCGCTGGGCGCGCAGAATTCCGTGCTGGGCGGTGGCCGCTACGATGGGCTTGCGGAATCGATTGGATCGCGCGTCCATTCTCCCGGAATCGGCTTCTCCATCGGCGAGGACCGTCTGGTGATGAGCATCGAGCAGGCCGCAGCCTTGAATAACAACGCCGCGCTGAAAGAAGACCCGCTCGTGATCGTAACCTTCACTGCGGGGGATGCCACGCGCCGCGCCGCCGCGGAAACCGCCGCTGAACTGCGCGGGCAGGGGATCCGCGTGGAGGTGGCTGAGGGAAAATTGAAAAAGGTGTTTGAGGTCGCCAACAAGCTAAACGCTCGCGTGGCTTTGATTTGCGGCGAGGATGAGACCGCCGCCGGTGAGATTTCAATGAAGGACATGGAGAATCAGGTGCAGGTGCAAATTCCTCGTGAACTGCTCCTCGAAGAGGTAAAAGAATGCCTGAGCAAGTACCGTTAGACTTTCTGGGTGACCTGCGCCGTACGCACACCTGCGGCCAGTTGCGCGCCTCCGACGCAGGGAAGACCGCCCTGCTCATGGGCTGGGTGCATCGCCGGCGCGATCTCGGTGGAGTGCTCTTTGTTCATCTCCGCGATCGCGATGGCGTTACGCAAATCGTGTTTCACGCGGACGCCGGCGCGGAGTTATACGCCAAGGCCGAGATGCTTGGCTCCGAGTACGTGATCGCAGTAGAGGGCAACGTCGCCCAGCGCGCGACGGAGACAGTGAATCCCGCGCTCGAGACGGGTAACGTGGAGTTGGTGGCAACGAAGCTTTGGATCCTGAATGAATCGCGCACACCGCCGTTCCCGATGGAAGAAACCGTCGACGTGAAAGAGGACGCGCGCCTGAAATACCGCTACGTGGATCTGCGCCGTCCGCATATGCAGCGCAACATCATGCTGCGCTCTAAAATCAGCTTCGCCGTGCGCGAGTTCTTGTACGGCCGGGGCTTTCTCGAGATCGAAACGCCGTTCATGGGGCGTTCCACGCCCGAAGGCGCACGCGATTATCTGGTTCCGAGCCGCGTGCAGCCTGGCTCGTTTTACGCGCTCCCGCAATCGCCGCAGATTTATAAGCAGTTGCTGATGGTGAGCGGCTACGAGAAATATTTCCAGATTGTGCGCTGCTTCCGCGATGAGGATCTACGCGCGGACCGGCAGCCCGAGTTCACACAAATCGACTTGGAGATGTCGTTTCCACAACAGGAACGCGTCTACGAAGTGGTGGAGCCGATGCTGAAGCGGGTATTCGAAGTGGCCGGATATGAGGTTCCCAAGGAATTTCCGCGTCTCACATATGCGCAGGCCATGCGATCCTACGGCATCGACAAGCCCGATCTTCGATTGCCTCCGTTTCATGTGCTGGATGGCGAGGCCGAAGGGCAATCCTGGCAGCTGGGCTTGACGTTTCCGCCGGTGGCGATCCACATTCCGAAGACAGGCGCGCTGAGCCGCAGGGAACGCGACGAATTGAAGGAGTACGGAACTGAACGGGGTCTGCGCGTTTACGACGACTTGAAAAAGCTGGACCCGAAACTCGTGGAGCAAGCACGCGCGGCTTCGGGCGCAGCCGATGACGACTTACTGTTGATCGCCGGATGGCCGGGACCGCCGCAAGGCCAGCGTCCCGAAGAGACTTTCTATCAAGCCTGCGGGCAGCTTCGTTTGTTTGCAGGCCAGAAATACAACGACCGCCACAAGCTTCTGGATCCGATGAATTTCAAACCGCTCTGGGTGGTCGACTTCCCCATGTTCGAATGGGACGAAGAAGAGAACCGATGGTTCGCGGCGCACCATCCCTTTACATCGGTACACGACGAAGACATCGACAAGCTGACCAGCGATCCAGCGCGTTGCCGCGCCAAATCGTATGACGTGGTGCTGAACGGCACCGAGCTAGGTTCCGGGTCTATCCGTATTCATCGCCGCGATGTACAAGCCAAGGTTTTCTCGGCGCTGGGATTCTCGGACGAAGAGGCCAAAAAACGTTTTGGCTTCCTGCTGGAGGCGCTGGAGTATGGCGCTCCGCCGCACGGTGGAATCGCGCTGGGGTTGGACCGCCTGGTGATGATCCTGGCGGGCGAGACATCCATTCGCGAGGTGATTCCATTTCCGAAAACCGCGCGCGCCACGGATCTGATGAGTGACGCGCCATCCCCGGTTTCAGAACGGGTGTTGCGAGAGCTGGGCATTCGGGTAGCTGGCCCGCCGGCGAAGACGTAGAGTGGAATCATGCCTGCGAGCGCGGTGTCTTCTTCGGCTGTAAGCATCCAGGGCGTGTGGAAGTATTACGGCGATTATCCCGCGCTACGCGATATTTCGTTCAACATCGATGGTGGCGCCTGTCTCGCGCTGCTGGGCCGCAACGGCGCGGGAAAAACAACCTTGCTGCGGATCCTGGGGGGCCTTTCGAAAGCTGCGCGCGGACGCGTCTCCATCCTCGGCCAAGACGCGCGCTCCGGCAGCACACGCCAGCGCATCGGCATCCTGGGCCACGGCATCGGCGTTTACGAAGAGCTTTCCGCTTTCGAGAATTTGAATATGTTCGGCCAGCTTTATGGCCTGGATGACCCGCGCCGCACCGCAACGGAGTGGCTGGAACGAACCGGCCTGGATCGCGTTCGTGACGGCTTGGTTCGCGAGTTCTCGCGCGGCATGCGCCAGCGCCTGGCCATCGCGCGCTGCTTTCTGCATCAGCCGTCGTTGCTGCTGCTGGACGAGCCGTTCACTGCGCTGGATGACCGCGCCATTGCAGTGCTTCAAAACCTGCTGAAATCAGCGCTCGCCGAAGGCAAGACCATTATTATGTCCACGCACCAACTGAGGGAAGCGCTGGAACTTGCCACCGATGTGGCGCTCATCAATCGCGGCAAACTTGCGTATCGCGGGCCTCGCACCTGGGAAATGTTGGAAGATCCCGGCTGGCTTTATCGTCATTACGGGGAAGCATGAAGTTTCTGCGCCAGACCCTGGCGGTGGCCGCCAAAGATCTGCGCTCGGAAATTCGCGGCAAGGAAGCCGTGAACGCTTCGGTATCCTTTGCGCTCGTGATCTTGCTGCTTTTCAGTTTCGCGTTCGACTTGGAGCCCGAGCAGATCCGCGACATCGCGGGTGGCCTGCTGTGGCTGATCTTCGCTTTCGCTGGTACGCTGATTCTGAACCGCAGCTTCGCTCGCGAGCTGGTGAACGATTGTCTAGATGCCCTGCTGGCATCGCCCGTCAGCGGGGCGCAGTTATTCTTTGGAAAATGCCTCGCCAACTATGTCCTGATCATCATCGTCGAATGCGTCAGCCTTCCGGTGTTCGCAATTTTCTATAATGTTCGATTACCGCAGCGCCTGGCGCTGCTTTTCTTGGTGATGCTCCTCGGCACTTGGGGCATCACGGTGATCGGAACCTTGTTCAGCGCCATGACGGTGAATTTGCGCTTGCGCGAGCTGATGCTGCCGACGCTGATTTATCCGATGCTGATCCCAGCCTTGGTGGGAGCCATCGAACTGAGCCGGGTGCTGATTAACGGCGGTCCTTTGGCCGAAAACATGATCTGGTTTCGCATTTTGGTGGCGTTCAACGTCATCTTCACTATTTTGTCTCTAGCTTTGGTAGAAATCGTTTTAGTGGGGTGAATGAGACTATGCGTCTGAAAATCATATTGACTCTCACGGTGGTCGCGGGCCTGATTCTGGCTTGGAATCTGCACCGCATCTTCCTCCAGGTTCCCGACGAAGCGAACCAGGGCGCGATTTTCCGCATCATCTATTTCCACGTACCGGCCGCCATCACATCGTTCACCGGGTTCTATCTCGCGATGTTTTCGAGCATCGGCTACTTGATTACCAAGAACCTTCGGCTGGATTCCATCGCCGCGTCCATCAACGAAGTGTCGCTCGCCTTCGCCACCATCACGCTGTGCACTGGAAGCATCTGGGGGCGCATCATCTGGGGCATCTGGTGGACTTGGGATCCGCGCCTCACTTCGTTCTTCGTTTGCTTGCTGATCTACTTCGGCTATTTCATGCTGCGCCGCGCCATCGACGATCCCACGACCCGTGCGCGGCTTTCTGCGGTGTTATCGATATTTGCGTGCGTGGATATCGTGCTGGTGTGGAAGTCGATTGAATGGTTCCGCACCCAGCACCCCGGTCCGGTTTTGGAAATCCGCGGTGGAGGTGGCATGGCGCCTGGAATGGAAGCTCCGCTGTGGTGGAATTTTCTGGCTCTGCTCATGCTGTCGACGGCTTTGATCCTCATCCGCACAAAGCAGGAAACCATGCGTCTGGAGATTGATGCGCTGCGCCGTCAGGTGCACGCGTTTTAGGGAGATTCGCTCATGAGTCCACAAAATTACAGCTTCATGTTTTATGGCTTTACGATCGCCTGGCTGATCATTATCGTTTACGTCATCTCGATCGCCCTCCGTGAAAAGAAGCTGCGCGAAGAGTTGGACCGCGTCAAGCGGATGGTGGAGGAAGGCGAGCAGACTCGAAGCTAGCTGGTCAGGTCCAGGATAGTAACCTCAGGGCAGTAATTCACGCGCACATCGTGTGGCCGCTCAGCATGGCTCAATACACGCCTCCAGCGACTGCTTCCACAAAGGCCTTTGGAATCGGCCAAGCGCCATATACTTGCCGCTCTTCGCGCCGAAAAGTTCCGGCCACCAGCACCCCGCTCAAATCGGATGGATCGGGCTTCTGGTGCTGGCGCCCAAGCAATTCGCGCAGTGCTTTGGTAGTTGCCTCGAACTGCGTGAGCAGCGCCGACGCAGCCGCAGCGTCTTTGCAGGTGACGTGAACGCCGAGTTGCAATTGCTGAGCCGGATCCGCGCCAATACTGAATATGATCTGCTCGGCGCCTTGCAATGCCGGCACGTATGCCTTCGCCGCCGCAGGCAGAGCGTCCATACTCTGAAGCGCGGCCGCCGGGACGATCCCCCACACGGGTTCCTTAGGCTCCGACGGCGCAGGTTTGCCCGATTCGCTCTTTATCTGATAAGCCCCAAAGTCATCCGGACCAATGGCCATCGCCATCACGTCAGGCCTCAATAAATAAAATGAAATGCGGCGGCTGGGCTGGCTTCCTGGCACTACGCAAAAATCGTTGTGACAAGATCCGCCGTGCCCGTCCGCGTAGTCTTTCAGATTGCTCCAATGAAAGCGCCCGCGTAGCGCGAAGTATACCAGGCCATCTCTAAACGCAGCCGCGATGGCGTCCAGATCCTGGCTGTAGTCGAACTTCGTTTCTCGGACGAATTGCTGATAATCCGGTTCTTCGGCGTTTTTTACACCTGTCACCATACCGAGAATCCCCGACCGCCGCAGTGCGTTCACGTCGATGTAAATCACGCTGGCGTTGGCAGTGGGCAAGTAGACGACAAGATTCGGGGCAAGCACCGGCCTTCGCGCCCGAAACAAGTACACGCCGCCAGCCGCCAGCGCGCACCCAACCAATAACAGCACGACCAGCTGCCGAAGCTGAAAGCGCGCCTTCACAAGGGCCGGTTACACCGCCGCAGCGGCCTCTGTCACGCGCGATTCCTTCCACAGATCGATATACGGTGTGAGCGACCGCATCATGGCGTGGAACTGCGGAATATCGAGTGACTGCGCCCCATCGCTGACAGCTTTCTCGGGCGCGGGATGTACTTCCACGATCAATCCGTCGGCTCCAATTGCAACCCCGGCGCGCGCCAGTGCAGGCACCAGGCTGCGCTTTCCGGTGGCGTGGCTGGGATCCAGAATTACCGGCAGATGCGTTAGCTCGCTGAGCGCCGCGATGGCCGCGATGTCGCAGGTGTTGCGAGTGACGGTCTCAAAGGTACGGATGCCGCGCTCGCAGAGAATGACGTTCGAATTCCCGTGCGCCACCACATATTCCGCCGACATCAGCAGTTCTTTGATAGTGGAACTCATTCCGCGCTTGAGCAGCACCGGACGGTTGCACTTACCGAGAGTCTTCAGCAATGCGAAATTCTGCATGTTGCGTGCGCCGATTTGCAAAATGTCGGCATAGTCCGCAACCAGATCCACATCGCGATCGCTCATCACCTCGGTGATGATACTCAAGCCAGTGGCTCGCTTGGCCTTGGCAAGCAGCTTCAGCCCCTCTTCCTCCAAACCTTGAAAATCGTAGGGCGACGTTCGCGGCTTGAACGCACCGCCGCGCAGCAGTTTCGCGCCAGCTCGTGCCACGCCTTCGGCCGCTTGCATGATCTGTTTCTCGGATTCCACCGAGCACGGCCCAGCCATCACGATGAACTCGTCGCCACCGATCTCACAACCGTCCACGCGAATGCGCGTGCGTTCCGTCCGGTACTCCTTGCTTACAAACTTATAGGGTGCCGAAATGCGGACGGCCTTCTCCACTTGCGGCATGGCCTCCACGGATTCCAGGCAGACAGTTGTGTCACCCGTACCTACCGCGCCGATCACCACGCGCTCCTCACCCTCGATGGCATGTATCTTATAACCGAAATCCCGGATTCGCTCACACACTTGCTCGATCTCCTCTTTCGTCGAGTGGAGTTTCATCGAGATGATCATGGTTCTATCTCCTCAAAAAATGAAAAACCCACTCTTTCGAGTGGGTTGCTTTTACTATAGCCTTTATTGCTTAAGCCAACGCCACTCGCCCCGATTCAGGCGCTAAACCAGTACCAAAATCGAAACGAGCTGTAGGCGCAACGACGCATGAAGATCCAGTATATGCAGAAGTCCGGGCTTTGTGCAAGGCGGTCGCCGTGGCTAGACTAAAGATCCGCACCGAACCAACTCCAGTGGGCCCAGGCCGGGGAACCGCACCGGAGACCGTTCGATAGCGCTTCGCACCGGCTCGAAGTCGGCGGCATTGTTATGGATCAATGGCATTCTCGCAACCAGGGCAGTGGCCGCGATCATTCCGTCGAACCGCCAACGGGCCAAACGTTCTTGGCGCGATTCCGCCCACCGATGGGAGCGCCGTGGCGGCGTTGGAGGATCGGGCAGCATGGCCATGATTTCGCCGGCTACGATAGCAACCGCTTCATCGAGCGGCCACACGCGTCCGAGCGCACTGAGATAGGCGAGCCGCGCGCTTTCTACCAGGTACCGCTTTTGGCCCGCGGACCGCTGCCACAAACTGCTGTATCCGCGAACTCTCTCCATAACCGTCACAGCGGACACGTGGATCGGATGATGCGACAAGTACGCGCCCATCCAGCGTGAAAATTCGGAATCCGCTGGTTGCTCCAACCAACTCTCGGCGCTGGTATCGAATAGAAAAGGACCAGACGCGGGATCGATCACCAATCAGCGCCTGGGAGCACGTTCCAGAACAATGCCATCCAGAAGCGCCCTCTCTTCTTCGGTGAAGCCGGAAAATGCCTTCCGGTATGCGCTCAGCACTTCTTCAGAGCGCTCGGTTGCCGCATACACCCGCAATCCTTCGGACAATGCTTCCGATATCACGGCGCTGAGGTTCAATCTTCGCGCGCGGGCGATACTCTTCGCTTTAGCAAGAGAGTCAGACGGCAGCGTCAGAGTCGTTCGCTGCTTCTTGACTTTGAGAGAACGGGCTGGACCCATGAACACAGTTTAGCATCAAACTCGTCATCAAAGTGTATCACCCGCCGTCGATCATGGACGCCACCCGGTCAAAAGTGAAAGAATATCCCGTGGCATGAAAACACTCGCGGCTTTGTACCTGTTTACCGCGGCTTCGCTTGCCGCCCAAGCCCCGCCCGCCCCTGCCCCCCGTCCGGGCGGCAATATGCTCATCAGCCGCGCGGTTCCCGACGCCGCCGCCGTCGAGCGGGGACAGAAAATCTTCGTGGGCAACTGCGGCTTCTGCCATGGAACCACGGCGCAGGGCGGCGATACCGGACCCGACCTGGTTCGTTCCGCGCTCGCGTTAGACGATGAGCGGGGCGACAAAATCGGCCCGGTGATCGAGCAGGGGCGCTCCAGCAAAGGCATGCCCGCATTTCACCTGCCGGCCGATCAGATTCAAGACATCGCTGCTTTCCTGCGCTCTCGCCAGCAAGCGGCCATCGATCGGAACGCCTACACCATCCTCAACATCGTCACGGGCGATCGGGAAAAAGGCCGTGAGTATTTCAATGGCGCCGGCCGTTGCCACACTTGCCATTCGCCGACGGGCGATCTGGCTGGCATCGCGAAGAAGTACGATCCCGTGGCGTTGCAATCGCGTTTTTTATACCCCCGGGTGCGCCCCGGCTCGCAGGACTCACAACTGGTCCGTTCGCAGGTCACCGTCACGCTTCCTTCTGGCCAAGCCGTCTCCGGGACGCTCGAGTATCTCGACGACTTCGACGTCGCCCTTCGTGATGCCTCCGGCGAATATCATTCCTTCTCGCGCGGACCGCACGTTAAAGTGGAAGTCCGCGATCCCTTGGCGGCTCACGCCGAGCTTCTCAAGAAATACACCGATGCCGACATGCACAATGTGCTTGCTTATCTGGTGACCCTCAAATGAAACTTGGACGCCTTTTCAATCTGCTGTCGTCCGCACTAGTCGCCACGGCACTGGCCGCACAAGGCCTTGACCCAGCGTTGTTACTCAAGCCGCCAACCGATAACTGGCCCACTTACAACGGTGACTATTCCGGCCGCCGCTTCAGCCCGCTCACCGGCATCAATTCTTCCAACGTTACCGCGATGACTTTGGCTTGGGAGTATCGCCTGGATCCTGGCACGGGCACGCTGACCTCCGCCATCAAGGCCACGCCGCTGGAAGTGAATGGCGTGCTCTATTTCACGCTTCCCGATCACGCTTGGGCCATCGACGCGCGCACGGGACGTCAGCTCTGGCACTATCAGTGGGAGTCGCACGGCGGGATTCATATTGGCAGCCGCGGTTTCGGCATGTATGGAAGCTGGCTGTATTTCGAGACGCCCGACAATTACCTGGTCTCACTCAACGCCAAGGATGGCACGGAACGCTGGCACGTCGAAATCGCGGACGTGAAGCAGGAATACTTCTCCACGCCCGCGCCTATCGTGATCCGCAATCACATCATCGTCGGCGTAGGCGGCGATTCGCTCGACGTTCCCGGTTATCTTGAATCGCGCGATCCCGAGACTGGCCAATTGCAGTGGCGCTGGAACACCACGCCGCGCAAAGGCGAAGCGGAAGCCGAGACCTGGCCCAATCCGGAAGCCATGGAACACGGCGGCGGCATGACGTGGGTGCCCGGCACTTACGATCCCGAACTGAATCTTTATTACCTCGGCACCGGCAACCCGAATCCCGTCATGGCCGGCCAAGGCCGTAAAGGCGACAATCTCTGGACGTGTTCCATCGTCGCCTTGAATCCAGACACTGGTAAATTAGCGTGGTATTTTCAGGCGTCGCCTCACGACACGCACGATTGGGATGCCGCGGAAACTCCAGTGCTGATCGATGGCGAGATCGAAGGCCACCCGCGGAAACTGCTCGCGCAATCCAGCCGGAATGGTTATTTCTTCGTTCTGGATCGCACCAATGGCAAGAACATCCTTTCAAAGCCCTTCATCGATATCAATTGGTCCAAGGGGCTCGACGCGAAGGGCCAGCCCATCGGGAACCCCGACAAGGAGCCCAAAACCGACGGCACGCTCGTGATTCCTGCTCTTGGAGGCGCGGCGAATTGGCCGTCTCCCAGCTTCGATCCCGAAACCGGACTGTTCTACATCAACGCTTCTTCCTCCTATAGCCTCTTCTACCTCACGGACACAGCCGACAAACCCGAAGGCTACGGCGGACGCGATTCCGGAGTTTACTCCACGCTTGCGCTCAAGGCGATCGACTATCGCACCGGCCAGACGCGCTGGACGCACGAGTACAACCGCGGAGGGCCGCCCATTGGCATCCTCACCACTGCTGGCAAGCTGTTATTCACTGGAGACCCGTCGGGCAACTTCATCGTTTATGATCCAGCGAGCGGCAAGATCCTCTGGCACGCGCACTTGATCGGTAATGTGAGTAATGGACCGATGACTTATGAACGCGATGGACACCAGTACGTCGTTGTTGGCGCCGGTGACACTTTATACGGCTTCACACTTCTGCAATAAAACTATTTATCGTGGCCTGTTTTTACAAAGGTTTTACACGCTCGTAGGGACTCGAGACCTGCCTCTATAAAACAATGGTGGAACTATGACCCTTGCGATTCGAATTGCTGTTTTCTCCGTACTGTCCATCGTTCTGGCGCCCACTGGTGCAATGGCTCAATCCATTTTGGGTCAGCTTCCTGCCAGCGCCGAACGAATTGTTTCCACGGTTCCATTGAACGGCGATGTAAATCCGTACGGTGTCGCCTTCGTGCCTAAGGGATTTCGTGAAGGCGGTCCTCTGGCGCCGGGCGACATTCTGGTCTCCAATTTCAACAACAATCAAAATCAGCAGGGTACCGGTACGACCATTGTGAAGATCACTCCCGGCGGTCATGTCTCGGTATTCTTTCAAGGGCCGCAGGGCTTGGGGCTTACAACGGCGCTGGCCGTTCTGCGGTCCGGATATATTTTAGTGGGCAACCTTCCAACCACGGACGGGACATCGGCGACCGTTCAGCAAGGATCGCTGCTGGTGCTCGATCGTTTCGGAAAGCTGGTGATCACACTCGCCAACGCATCGCTGCTGGATGGCCCCTGGGACATGACCGTCGATGATTTAGGACTCGCCGCTCACGTATTTGTTTCCAATGTTCTGAGCGGAACGGTCACTCGTCTGGACGTTTTTATGGGCGATGGTTTATTCTACGTTTACAACGCCACTCAAATCGCCTCCGGATACACGCACCGTACGGATCCTAATGCTCTGGTGATCGGTCCCACGGGTCTGGCTTATGACCCTGGCGCCGACTTACTTTATGTCGCTTCCACGGGCGACAACGAAATCTTCGCGATTTCCTCGGCCAGCTTAGCTACCAAGGATGCCAAGCAAGGGAAGCTGGTGTATAGCGACAACACGAATCTGCATGGGCCACTCGGATTAGTTCTCGCTCCGAACGGCGACTTGATCACCGCCAATGGCGACGCCATCAATCCGGGAGGGACGCAGAACGCCCTGGTCGAGTTCACGCCCAAGGGCCAGTTCGTGGCGCAGTTTCAAGTGGACTCTGGCGCGGCCGGCGGAGCTTTCGGGCTCGCATTTTCAACCAGCGGCGATCTTCGTTTTGCTGCAGTAGACGACGATCAAAATACGCTCGACATCTGGGATGTCGATTAGCAGCCACCGTCTAACCGCGCGTGGGCAAGTCGGCATAGCTGGGTAACCCCGCGATCCCGCGCGCATTCATCACTGCCCGCAACACCGCCTGCGCCATGACGTCAGCGGCCAACGCGCCGATCGCCCCGTGATTCGCCCGCACGGCAATTGCGCCGGTCGCCACGGCAAAGATCGTGTCGCCATCGCTCGGCGTGTGTACAGGATAAATGGTGCGCGCAAGGCCGTCGTGGGCCATCTGCGCAATCTTGGTGGCTTGCGCTTTATCGAGCGCGACGTTGGTTGCCACCACGCCGATGGTTGTGTTCGCACCGTCGGCGTGTACACTGTATCCCTCGCGAATGCGTGCCATTGTATCCATGAATCCCGATCCATCCAGCTTGCGCGCGCCCGCGATAATCTTTCCCGTCTTCGGATCGACGACATCCCCCACCGCGTTAACCGCCACCAGGGCACCCACCACAATTCCCGTGTTGCCGATGCGCACGCTCGCGCTTCCCAGACCTGACTTCATCGCCTGCTTCATGCCGAACAATTTGCCGATCGCCGCGCCCGCCCCCGCGCCCACGTTTCCTTCGACAACGCGCTCCGAAGTCGCCGCCTGGCAGGCCTTGTATCCCGATTCGGCCGTGGGCCGGATCTTTGCATCGCCGATCTCTAAGTCGTAGAGAATCGCGGCAGGCACGATCGGCACGACCGTATCTCCGACTGCGTACCCCAAGTGATGCTCTTCGAGGTAACGGACCACGCCTGACGCGGCGTCCAATCCAAATGCGCTGCCTCCCGCAAGCAGAATGGCCTGCACCTGTTGCACGGTATTGATCGGATTCAGCAGATCCGTCTCGCGCGTCCCCGGCGCAGACCCGCGCACATCCACGCCTGCCGTCGCACCCTTTTCGAACAGCAGCACCGTACAGCCGGTCGGCCGTCGCGAGTCAGTAAAGTGACCCACCTTCACGCCTTGCACATCGGTAATGCTGCCGCTCGTGCTTTCAGGAGCGGCTTGCACCGGTGACAGCACGGCCCCTGTGCTTAGTGCGGCTAAAGCCCGGCTGAAATCGCGGCGTTTCATCTTTACTCAGGTTACTCCCAGCCCGCTTGCCGCGGTAACTCGGTACGCGTTACAGTCGGGTTTCAAATGCGATGCTTCTTTGGGCTGATTCTCCTCTGCGTGTGTTCGCTTGCGGCGCAGAATCGGCCTGCCCGCCCCTGGAAGTTTGCCATCTCCGGAGACTCGCGCAACTGCGGTGACATTGTTATGCCCGCCATCGCCGCCGGCGTCCACAAAAGCGGCGCGGCATTTTACTGGCACCTGGGCGACTTCCGTGCAATCTATAGACTCGACGAAGACATGTCGCCCCCTGCCGAGCTGGGCCTGCGCAACAAGCCGCTCGAAACCCTGGCTTACTTAAAGGAAGCTTGGCCCGATTTTATCGCGCACCAGATGGTCCCTTTTGGCGCTTTGCCCGTTTACCTGCTGATGGGCAACCATGAGGCCATTCCGCCCATGTCTCGCGAAGCGTGGCTGGTGCAATTCGCCGATTGGCTGGAGACGCCTGCGATTCGCTCGCAACGACTGAAAGACGATCCGCTGGATCACCAACTGCACGCCTACTATCACTGGACAGAACGGAACATCGATTTCATTTCGCTCGACAACTCAACTCCCGATCAATTCGATCCAGGCCAGATGAGATGGCTGCGTGCCTTACTCGAGCGCGATGAAGCGTCACCCAAAATTCGCAGCATTGTGGTGGGCATGCACGAGGCGTTGCCTGGCAGCGTCAGCCGAATGCACAGCATGAGCGAGTCTCCGCTCGGCGATAAAAGCGGGCGCGAAGCCTACGAAGCGCTGTGGCACGCTTACGCAGCGGCCCACAAACGTGTGTATGTTTTCGCCAGCCATTCGCACTATTACATGGACAACGTTTTCGAAACCTCCGACTGGAAGGACAAAGTTCTCCCCGGTTGGATCATCGGCACCGCCGGCGCGCAGCGCTATAAGCTGCCGCCGGAGACTACACCCGCGCAACACGCCGAGACCAATGTTTACGGCTACATGATAGCTTCTGTCAACGCGGATGGCGCCGTGTCATTCCAGTTCGAACGGCTGAGCCTGGACGATCTTCGCGCCATCAGCGCGAGCGCTTATCCCGAGCCGCTCATCCGCTGGTGCTACGAAAACAACCATCAATAACTGGTCGGCGGCCCCGTTCTTGCGGAAGGCAACCAAATTACCGGCACTGAAAGCTGAGTACTTCCCCTGAAGAACTCGCGGCGAACCGCTCATCCGCTGGTCACCAGTAAAGATTCCCAACCGCGTTCCTTTGGATTCTGAATTCTGACTTCTGAATTCTTCCGCCTAGCTGGATAGATCTACTTCCCTTCGCCTTCCCACCCGGTCTTTGAGTTGTACGGCATCATGAACCCCATCGCCTCGATCTCGTGAATCTTGCCGCCGTGGATCTTGAAAATATGCGCGGCCGGAAGATCAAACGGCGGGATATTCAAGTCGACCTTCTGCACGTCCGGAACACCCACAATCTTGACGAATTTCTGCTCCATCGGCTGGCGGAACTGCGAGAGCCCGAACACCAAGCCCGTTTCCGGATCTGCGGTTTCCACGCGGCGCGGCTCAATCCTGGTGATGTAATCGAAAGTGTGGGTATTTATTTGATCATGGCAACCCATGGCGCCCATGGTCCCCATGCCGGGCGTTTTCGGCGGCGGGTTGCCGGTGGTCTGCATTCCGTTTTCGTGCCGCACGCAGTCGTCCGCGAATGGCGCGGCATCGCCATTCGCACTCACCAACGCTGGGTAATAGGATTCGGCGATTTTGAGCATCTTCTCCCGTGGCATCCGCTCTGCCGGCGGCACTGTCGCGAGCAAGCCGGGCCTGGGCGTCTCCAAATTCCTGAGCTCGTTTTCCCGAAGATCGCGCGCGATCAGATGCTCGGCCTCCGTGATCTTGCCGTTCTTGAACTTCAAGCGGAGACCCAACTGGATCGGCTTGTCGCCGTCCTTGCCGTGCTCCTGCATCACGCACAGGAATCCCACCTGCTGCGCCACGGGATCGGGAACATAAATCTTGAATGTTGTGGGACCTTCCGACGCCGTCTTCCACAGCCCTTCGCCCGGCTTCATCGGAACCGTGTTCTCCACGAAGTTCACGTCGGTCGCGAGCGCCACGCGCGACGGATCGTGCGCCACCATCGCAGCGATGTAGCTATCGACCGTTTTGTCCAGGCACGCCCGGTCGCACTTCGCGGCGCTAGCGGCGCTGCTTACAACCCCCACGGCGAAACTCAAAACGATTGCGGTATTTAGACATGATTTCATATGGATTTTTCCAGGTCGTAGCCAGTATATACGTCTTGCATGCAAGCCAGGAGAACGTAGTATGATGACCAAGCAACAAGGAGAGAATCCGCATGAAATCTTCAGGAACAACGCTATTCACAGCGATACTGGCGCTGTCAGCCGTTGGAGTGTTATCGGCTGAATCTATCAACCCACCCACCACGCCGCAGACGGCGCCCATGAGCAAGCAGGAGAAAAAGAACCTGGACATGGTGCTGGACTGGTGGCGCATCGTCATCCAGGGCGGGCACCTGGATCAGACGTCCAAGTACCAGGCCGAGGATTACATCCAGCACAACCCCAACGTGAATACGGGGCGCGCCGGATTCGTGGAATTCTTCAGCAAATTCAGCAAGCCCAAGGATCCCATTCCCGAAAAACTAGCCAACCCGCCGGTGGTCATGGGCGCCAGGGGCGACTATGTTTGGCTAATTTGGGAAACGGAATCGAAGGACCCGCGCGATCCATCGAAGACTTACCACTCCAACAGCTTCGACGTGCTCCGCATTCAAAACGGCAAAGTCCAGGAACATTGGGACAGCGCGATGAAGATGCCCGGATCGGGCAAAGTCAACACCGGCGTGTCTCCTAAGCCACCCTCGGAATGGAATACCGGAAAGCTCGACAAACAGGAAAAAGCGACGCTGGCGCTGGCGACCGAAGAGCTGAAGGATATGTTGCAGTATGGCCATTTGGAGCTCGCTGACAAGACTATGGACCCTGGCTACATCCAACACAATCCGATGGTGCCGCAGGGTCGCGATGGCTTTAAGGAGTTCATGAGCAAGAGGCCTGGGCGGCAACCGGAGGAAATCAAGGCGGAGTGGAAGAACGCGCCCTCCTTGACGCTGGTGGATGGCCCTTACTCCGTGATGATGTGGGACCGCATGACGAAGGATCCGGATGATCCCAGCAAGATGTATATGTGGAATCACTACGACGTCGTTCGCATGGAAAACGGCCACATCAAGGAACATTGGGACGAGGCCAGAATCAATCCACCTCAGCCGGGAGCGAACAAGCAGTAGGAAGGAGATTCGATGAAAACCGCTTTGCTCGCCATTGGTTTGTTGAGCGTCGCGGTAGTTCAATTAACGGCGGCGGAGCCCGAGTGGGGTCCCTCGCGCGTGAAGGACTGCGATCGGGAGTGCCTGGTCGGCTTCCTGGACGGTTACATGAATGCCATCTATAAACACGATCCCAAGGCCGTGCCTCCGCTTGCGATCGATGTACGCATGACCGAAAACACCGGCCACATGGATGTGGGCGAGGGTATGTTGTGGCGCTCCAAAGTGGAACCGACTTCGTTCAAGATTTACGTCGCCGACCCCGTGACGGGACAGGTGGCATTACAGGCGCGGCTGCTGATTCAGGGACGCAGTGCGCTAGTGGCTGTGCGGCTGAAAGTAGATCGGGGGCAGATTTCCGAGATCGAGCAATTGTACGACCGCGCCATCAACGATGCTGCGCTTCCGCTTTTGACCACTCCCCGGCCAGGCTTGGTCACCGATATTCCGGTTGCCGAGCGTACCTCTCGCGAAGTCCTGGCTTACGCTGCCAATTCCTACTTCGATGCGCTGGAAGGCGACGATGGCAAGATCGCCGCGTTCGCCGACGACTGTGCGCGGCACGAGAACGGCTACCAAACCGTCAACAATCCACCTCCCGGCGGCCGCATGATGCCGGCACCTCAGCTGCCGAATCCCGATACTCCGCAAGGCAAAGAGCAGCTCAGGTTCAGCATGCTCACCTGCTCGCAGCAGATCGACAGCAAGATTTTCGCCTACATGAAACACATTCGGCCGCGCCACGCGGTTATTATCGACCAGCAAAAGGGCGTCGCCACGATCTTCTGTCTTTTTGTCCACGACGGAACGCGCCGGGGTGCGGCTCCCGATGCACCTTCCGGGATGCTGATGAATGCGATGATCGTGGAAAGCTTCGGTATCCGCGGGGGCAAGATCCACGAAGTGGAAGCGGCGCCTTTCGTCACCATTCCCTATGGCCTGGGCGACGGCTGGACCGAAGGTTCCGGCCGCTAACGGCTATTTGCCGGTCATGTGCTGGACGGACTTTTCGTTTTCCAGACAGATCTCATCCGCAAGCTCGGTGTCTACCTGGATGGCCTCTTTTAGGGTGACCGTCCAGGGCTTCGTGTAGGCCTTCGGATCGTTCACCGTCACTTCAATTTCGAGGCTCCCATAGTTAGGCCTGCGGAATCGCTCCGATACTTTCGCGGCACTGGTCATCGGATTGCCTCTCATGTCCAGCCACAGATCGTCACGAAATCCGATGCTTTCCACCACCAGGGTATCGCCCTCCCATTTGCCGGACGAATAGCCGTTCCAGGAGGGCTGCGGATCTTCGGGGAACGGACGCTCATCGGTGAAGATCTGCCGGTAGCTCGCGTTAAATTCATCAAGAATCGCCAGGAGCCCCGGAACCTGGATGAACTTCTGATGATGCGGAAAGGCGAACGCGCGCGGGAAATTTGGTGGCATGCAGCGCGCGTGCGGATCGTCTTTGGAAAGGTCGGCCATTCGCTGCTTCACCAATGCGGCGGCCCACGGCTGATAGGGCAACCCGCCGGGCAGGCTCGATCCGAAATCCACGGCCTCGTGCGAGAGGGGAATCTTCTCAATGCAATCGTCGCCGTCGCGGAGGTCTTTGGGACAGGGCAGCGCATTGCTAATCAGCCAGATCCCCGATAGATCGGGCTTCCCGTCGGCGGCCTTGGGCGTGGGAGCGTTTAGATTCGGCTTCCCGTTGGCCAATCGGGGAACGCCCGGGGTCGGATAGTGAAACCACTGCGCGGAAAGCGGAGCGACGCCGAATGTGGCTGCGATCGCTAAGGCAATTTGCAAACCCGTTCGCATAATCGTGTCCTAATTTTATACGGACAACAAAACCGGCGACACTCTCGCGCATTTCAGGCGTCACAATGGAGGAACGGAGGCGCGTTTGCCTGAAACCCTTTTCGACGTGATCGTCATCGGCGCGGGACCGACGGGCGAGAACGTTGCCGATCGCGCGGTGAAAGGCGGCCTGACTACCGCTATCGTGGAATCGAAACTAGTGGGCGGCGAATGCTCTTACTGGGCATGTATCCCGAGCAAGGTATTGCTCCGCAGCTCGGCCGCTCTGGAAGCCGCCCGGCGCGTAGATGGCGCGAAGCAGGCAATAACCAGCCCGATCGATGCATCCGCCGTTTGCGCGCGTCGCACCCGCTTCACCAGTTCCTGGAAGGACGACAGCCAGGTGGAATGGCTGAAGAGCGCCAAAGTCACCCTGGTGCGCGGCCACGGTCGGATCGTGAGTGAGCGAATGGTCGAGGTGCGTGCCGCCGATGGCACCGTCACACAGCTCACCGCACGTCGGGCCGTTGTCATCTGCACCGGAACCAGTCCTCTGCTTCCGCCTATCCCTGGTCTGGCCGAAGCTTCACCCTGGACCAATCGCGAGGCCACGCGAGCTGATCGCGTTCCGCCCCGCTTGGCCGTGTTCGGGGGTGGACCTGTAGCCTGCGAACTCGCGCAAGCGTTCCGCTCGCTGGGGGCCAGAGAAGTCACGCTTCTCGATCGTGGTGCCCGCCTGCTAGAACGTTTCGAGCGGTTTGTGAGCGACAAAATCGCCGCTCAGTTTCGCGACCTTGGTATTTCGGTGAACACATCCGTAAACGTCACGCGCGTGCAGCGCCGGTCGCCGGGCACTCCAGTGCAAGTTTGGTTCGATGCGCCGAGCGCCTCCACCTCGAGCATCGAAGCCGATGAAATCCTGGTAGCCACGGGCCGCGTTCCTAACACAAAGGACATTGGACTCGATACTGTCGCACTGAAGCCCGGTGACTGGCTGGATGTCGACGACACCTGCCGCGTCCGGAATATTGTGGGCGGCTGGCTGTACGCCGCGGGCGACGTCAATCACCGCGCTCTGTTGACGCACATGGGCAAGTATCAAGCACGAGCATGTGGCGACGCGATTGCGGCTCGCGCCAAAGGCCAGTTGAAAACATTTCCCCAACCTTGGACGCAATTCGCCGCCACCGCCGATCATTCAGCCGTTCCGCAAGTGGTCTTCACCGATCCCGAAGCCGCCGCAGTCGGGCTCACCGAAGCACAAGCCCGAGACGCGGGCCTGCGCGTTCGCGCGGTGGAGTACGACATGAGCCACATCTCCGGCGCGCAGATTCTTGCCGACGGCTACCAGGGCCACGCGAAAATGGTCGTCGATGAGGACCGGCGCATCATCGTCGGCGCCACGCTGGTGGGTCAGGACGTGGGTGAGCTGATTCATGCGTTTACCATCGCGATTGTCGGCGAAGTTCCACTCGATCGTTTGTGGCACGCGGTACCGTCTTTTCCAACCACAAGTGAAATCTGGTTGAGGCTATTGGAGTCATAACGGTTTATAGCGCGGCCGATAGAGCATTCATGCTGCACCACGACCAACTCGAAATTCATCAGCGAGAAAAAGAGGGGATCGTCATTCTCGATCTCCACGGCAAGCTAATTATGGGCGACGGCGACATCGCATTGCGCGATTTCGTGCAATCTCTTTTTGATGCCGGCAACCGCCAACTCATGCTGGACTTTGCGCAGGTCTCCGAAATCGACACATCCGGCATGGGGGTTCTGCTACTGCTGGCACAGCAATATCGCAATAGCGGAGGAAGGCTGGTGCTGTTCAACATCGCCCATTCCCACGGCAAAGTGTACGAAATGGCGCGCCTGGAGACCGCAATTGAAATCTATCGCGACGAGCTGGATGCCATCAATAGCTTCTTTCCCGATCGCGCGCCGCCGCGCTACGACATCCTCGAATACGTCGAAAGCCAAAGTCATGAAGACAAGAACGACAAAACCTAAGGCGGCGCCGTTGGAGGAATACCGGGGTAAGCGCAACTTCGATGTCACTGCCGAACCGAAAGGCGTGCGCGCCCGCACAAAATCGCCCGGTGAACTGTTGTACGTGATTCAGAAACATCAAGCGTCCCACTTACACTATGACTTCCGATTGGAATGGCGCGGCGTTCTGCTTTCCTGGGCCGTACCGAAAGGGCCGTCTCTGGACCCTTCCGTGAGGCGGCTGGCGACATCCGTGGAAGATCATCCGGTAGAGTATGGCGGCTTCGAAGGCGTGATTCCGGAAGGCGAATACGGTGGCGGGACCGTGATGCTGTGGGATCGCGGGACGTGGACGCCCGAGTCTGAGGACGTGGACGCAGCGCTCGAAAAGGGCGATTTGAAATTCACGCTCGCCGGGAAGAAGCTACGCGGGTCGTGGGTGCTGGTCCGAACCAAGTTGGGTTATGGCGGCTCCAAGAAACCGCAGTGGCTCTTGATCAAACATCGCGATGGTTACGCCTCTTCCGACGACATCACTGCCGAAAAGCCGCGCTCCGTCCTCACCAACCGCCTGCTTGCCGAAATCGCGCGCGATGAAGGCGGAGATATCGCCAAGGCGGCGAAGGGCGATCCAGCTAAAGTTGCAGCGCGTTCATGATCCCCCGCGTTCAACCCATGCTCGCGACGCTCGTCAAAGAACCCTTTCATCAGCCCGGCTGGATCTATGAAGAGAAATACGACGGCTATCGTATCCTCGCGTATAAAGAAGGCCCACGGGTGACACTGCTTTCACGCAACGCGAAGGATCGCACGGACCATTTTCAATCGATCGCTCTCGCGGTGAGCGCTCTACGCCACGAAACATTGTTGCTGGATGGCGAAGTAGTGGCCTTCGATCGGCGCGGCGTCTCGCGCTTTCAGCTTCTCCAAAATCTCGCCGGCAACCAGCACTTCGCCGTGTTCGACTGCCTCTATGTCGATGGCCGGGATCTCCGTGGCCAGCCTCTTCGCTCGCGTCGCGCGGAGCTAGAGAAGATACTCGGGAAGCCTGCTGGAAAGCGGCCCACCCTGTTTTCTTCAACGCGCTTGGCAGCCGACGGACTCAAGGCCTACGAAATCGCCAAACGAAAGGGATTCGAAGGCGTGGTCGCAAAAGAGGAACCGTCTCTCTACGTCCCAGGCCGTTCTTCGAAGTGGCTCAAGTTCAAGGTCAAGCTGGAGGACGAATTTATCATTGTCGGTTACACCGCGCCCACCGGCGCGCGCGAGCACTTCGGAGCGCTTCTGCTCGCGGCCTATGAAGGAGACCGGTTGGAGTACGTCGGCAAAGTCGGCACGGGTTTCTCACAGGAAACACTAGCCGAGCTCTTCCGCAAATTCCAACCTTTCGTCAGAAGCAAACCAACCGTCGCCAATCCTCCGCGCGAACGCGACGTCACGTGGCTGGCGCCTCGCGTTGTGGCACAGATCGCCTATGGAGAATGGACCGACGATCGCAAAATTCGCCAGCCGGTCTTCCTCGGCCTTCGTGACGACAAGAGTCCCGGCGAAGTGACATTACCGGTGGCCAAATGAAAGTGACCGACATAATTACTCATCCCGACAAGGTTTTTTGGCCCGAGGAAGGCTATACCAAGCTGGATCTGGCTCGCTACTACGATACGATCTTCGCCATACTCCGGCCTTATGTCGATGATCGCCTGCTTTCACTGGAGCGATGCCCGGACGGAATGCGCGGCGATTGTTTCTATCAGAAGGCCGCGCCGAAAGGACTGCCCAAAGGCACGCCCACGCATCGCATTCATCATCAAAATCGCGACGTCGAATACGTGGTGGGTGGATTGAAAAAGACGCAACTTGCGCTCGCGAACTTGGGCTGCATTCCCGTGCACGTCTGGCAAAGCCGTGCGAGCCAACCGCAGAAGCCGGATTGGATGGTTTTCGATCTTGATCCTACGTCGGGCAAGTTTGCCGACGCAGCCAAAGCAGGGCTGCTCATCAAGGACGAACTGGATGTACTCGGCCTGACATCGTTCCCCAAAACTTCCGGAAGCCGCGGCCTGCATGTCTTCGTTCCGCTGCGGCTCGGCCCCGCCTACGATGAAGTGCTGCCGTTCGCTAAACAAATCTGCGAGCGCCTGGCGGCTGAGCATCCCAAGGAGCTAACGATGGAACAGCGCATTGAGGCCCGCGGGCAACGCGTGTACCTGGACCCGTTTCGCAATGCATTCGGTGCTACGGTAGTAGCGCCATATTCTGTTCGACGCCGCGAGAGAGCGCCATTCTCCATGCCGCTGGATTGGTCCGATGTGAAGCCGTCGCTCGATCCATCCAAATTCAACCTCGGCAATTACGAAAAAGTTCTCGCCGGGCCCGATCCTTGGAAAGATTTCTTTAACAACCGGCAGGCTCTCAATTTAAGAACTACTAGCCCGAAAAAAACATCCGCCAGGTAGTGGCCACCAGGGCGTGTGTCACCATGCTGGCCCGTACGCTTCTCGCTCTCAACAGCGACAGCCCGCAGAAGATGCCCAGCGCGCCCGCGACAATCGCGAACCGCCAGTTGGGAAATTTCCGCAACGGAAGATGTACCAGTCCGAAAAGCACCGCCGCGGCGAGCAGCCCAACGGTTTCACTGTGCGTGCCGCGCGAGATTACGCGCTGCAGAAACGCGCGAAAAAAGAACTCCTCGGCCAGCGACACCACCCACAACATTCCCCAAAACGTGAGTACCAAGAATATTCCAAACTCCCACCAGGGAAGCGGGCGCGGATGAAATTCCCCCAGGCGCACCAGGTAGACGAGCGCTGCGCCGATGGGCAGAAAAAAGAAAAAATGTTGCGCGCCAATGCGCCATTCCTCCGCTGTGGGCAGGAAACCGAAACGCTCGTCGTCCAACGATCGCAGTGAGAGAACAGCCATCAAGCCGAGCCGGATCCACATGAGCTGACCGAGAATCGCGAGCACGACGTGCGGCGCAGGTTGTCTATATATGTGAATGAATTGCTTGCTCAGATACACCGCGGCCATGAACGCGAGAAACAGGCAGTCCGCAAGCATGCTTCGGCGCACCCACACATACCAGAACGCGGCCAACAAAACGAAACCCAACAACTCCGCGAAAGCGGTCAGACGAAATGTCCGTGTACGCGAAGCTTCCATCAGGTAAGGAATCACGCCGCTTACTGTCAATAGTGCAGCTCGCAGCGGTTTCGACCCAAGCGCGTTGAAGCCTTTTCGGACCGAAGCGAACCCCGGGACGAGATAGAAACCGAGCTCGACCAGAAACGCCGGCACCACCGCCAGCGCTACCGCCGCCGATATATGCTGTTGTTGGGAGTAAACGTACGCTCCGATGCAAGCTGCTATCCAAACCAGGGACAGCGTCGTCAGGAACTGGCGCATCTGCTTCATCCTAGCATCGGTGATTTCATTTCCCGTCTTCACCGCGGCCGAAGACCCTCCCCCGAATCTCACCCGCTTGATTGCGGCCCGAGAAACTGAAACATCGCAAGCACAGAGCAACTACACGTATCGCCAAACCGTCACGCTGGATGAAATGAACCCTAGCGGTCTAGTGCAAGGCACCTACCGCGAAGTGCGCGACATCATCTTTTCGCCGGCTCAGGAACGCACCGAGCAAATGGTGGGTAAGCCGTTCGCCACGCTGACGCATCTGAAATTGACCGACGAAGATTTTCGCGACATGCGCGAGATCCAGCCGTTTCTGCTGACGAAAGACCAGGCGTTCCTCTATGAAACGCAATTTCGCGGTGAAGAAACCATGGACGGTGTGGATTGTTTCGTCATCCAAATCCAGCCACGGCAGATCCTGGACGGCCAGCGCTTGTTCGATGGCATGCTGTGGGTTTCGAAGAAGGACTATTCGGTCATCCGAAGCGAGGGCCAGGCGGTGCCTCAGATCCACACGCTGAAGAGCGAAAATCTGTTTCCCCATTTCACCACGCTGCGGCAGAAAGTGGAGGGCGACTACTGGTTCCCGGTGATGACGTACGGCGATGATACGCTGTATTTCCGGGGCGGAGCGCAACGCGTCCGCCTGTCCATCCGGTACAGCGAGTACCATCGATTCGGCGCCGATTCTAAGATCACTTTCGACAAATAAGCCCGGAACCCGTGCGTTAAAAGCTTCGTATAGACTGTAGAATCGAGATACTCAGAATAACCCGGAGGACGCATGGCGCAGCACGTGAAGATTTTGGGGATTTTGCATATTGTTTTTGGGGCGCTCGGAGTCTGTGGGGCGCTGATCGTGCTTCTTATCTTTGGCGGCGTGTCGGCTTTAGTAGCGGCCGATCATTCCTCCGATAGTCTGACGGCCATTCCGATTCTGGGCTTCATTGGCGTGTTCGTGTTCATCCTGGTGCTGGCCCTCTCGCTGCCTGGCTTGATCATTGGCATCGGTTTGGTCCGGTTCAGGCCCTGGGCGCGCATGGGCGGCATTATTCTTTCAGCATTCGATCTGCTGGGCTTTCCGTTTCATACGGCCTTGGGAATTTATGGTCTGTGGGTGCTGCTGAATCGCGAGACCGAGCATATTTTTGGGGTTCTGCCTCCGCGCGTCGCTTGAGTCCAGACGGATCCATTCCATCGCCGGTGCGCCGCATCCAATCGTGCAGCAGCGCTTTTAGCTCGTCGCGCTTCAATTCCTGTGCCGGATCTCGCGCCAGGTTCTCCATCTCCATCGGGTCCTCGCCCAGGTTGTAGAGATGCGTGATGTTTTGCGATTTGTCAATCACTAGCTTGTCCAGTCCTCGAACCACCATGCGCCATTCATCAGGCCTTTCCAGTTGGCCGGCACAATAGATGGATTGAGGCTGCTCGCGCATGAGATCGCGCCCCTGCATGGAATCGCCGGGGACAACTCCGCATAGCGCCAGCAGCGTCGGCGCTAGATCGACATTCGAAGCGAGAATGCCGTTGCGCCGCCCCGGCTTAAGCCGGGGATAACGAAGCATCCATGGAATCCGCACCGCGGGCTCCAGCGGTCCAGACCCATATCCGTGATCGGATGTGAACACAGCAATCGTGTCGTTCTTGAGTTCCAGACCGTCGATGAACCCGAGTAGCCGGCCGGCGTTGTCGTCCACCACGGTGGCGTCGGCGCGAGGCCAAGCCAAAAGGAGAAAAAACGGATTGTGGCGGTGTTGTTGGATGAACTCCACCGCCGTTTCAGCGGTCCCTTGCGACCTGCCTATGCGCCAGTCGCCAATGATAGCCGTTTGATAGCCGGAGTCCTTCAGTTTTTGGGTGATCGTCGGTTGATCCGGAGGTAGCGGTACCCCATCGCGCGGCACACCGCACGCGAACGGGAAACGGCCCGTAATTAAGGAGGCTTGCGACGGACCAGTCTCCGGACAAGAAACATAGCTCCGCTCGAACAGTACGCTTTCCTCGGCCAAGCGGGACAAATGGGGAGCACGGACGCTGGGGTCGAGCGCAAGATCTGGCAGGCCGCTCGCGAGCATGATCACGACATTTGGTGTAGGAGTTTGCGCCCGAGAAAACTTTGTGGATGCGGCCAAAACCCCAGCAGTTCTAAGGAAATCCCGGCGGCTTGGCATGGCTGTTTCCCTTGGTAACACACTAAGGTGACGGGGCGTAATATCCGATCATTGATCAGGCGATAACTTAGACAGACTCATGCGACTACTGCGCGTGCACAACCAATCCCGAGACACGACATTGGCGGATCGCGCCCTGATCGCCGACAACAGCAAGACACGAAAAACGGGACTGCTGAAGCACACTCGGTTGGAGCGCGGCGAGGGGCTTTGGATTACCCCTTGCGAGGGTGTCCATACCGTTGGTATGAAGTTTCCCATCGACGTCTTGTTCCTCGACAAGAAGCGCAAAGTAGTAAAAATTCGCGCGGCAATGCCAAGGTGGCGTATGGCGGCATCTTTGTTTGCTCACTCGGTGCTGGAACTTCCCAGCGGCACGGCGCAGGCTACCCAAACAGCCTCCGGGGATCAATTAGAGTTCGAAACCTACGAAACTTAGCGCCGGAGCATCGCTAGTCCGGCAATCCAAGTAGCCATTAGCAAAAGGAACGGCGTGGCTTTGGCGAGCAGCCAAAGGGTTGAATGGGCGGGATGGGTGCCGGCAAGGATCCAAACAATGACGACAACGGAAATGAGAGTGGCGCTCAGAGGAGTGATGGTGATCTTGATGTTCATATCGGTCCTTGTGGAGATGTAGACGGCGGTGAAAACAGCATTCGGAGTGCTGAAGTCAGTAGCAGACCCAGAGCGCCTCCGTACAACACGATCCAGAACGGAAGCGCGAGGCTGGAATGGGCAGTCTGGAAAGCGGCTTGCGAGAGGAGCGTCCACGCGAATCCGAGTAACGGTCCGCGAGCCAGCCTTAACGGCGATCGATAACCAGGCTTAGCGTAAGCGTCTTCGAGTACCAGCGCCAACAGCGTTATCGCGCCAGGAATCGCCAGGCGCATGAGTCCCCATGATCCATACAGCAGTTCAGGCGTTTTGAACCAGGCTGCTCCGTAAAAGGACAGATACAAAACGAAAGCGTGCATCAGAAGCAGTTGGGGATTCGCAGTCCGGCGGATTCTGCTCAGGATTACAAGCAGCACGGTAACGATTGCGTCCCGGCAATATTGCGTCGGGGATGTGCAGCGTTCCTGGAAATCACCCAGCACTTCCTCGCGACACGCAAAAGGAATGAAAAGAGCGACGATGGCTTGGACGGCTCTGGGCGGGCGTGCATGCATCAGCCAGCTTCCCTCCCCAAGCGTTTGCCCCATTCTTTGCTCATGTCGCGAACCCACTCCTTGCCCCAAACTTCGACGATGCCATCCCAGATGCGTTTAGCGGTAACCGCCGATTCTTCCAAGGCGCGCTCACCCAGCGCCTCCAGGCGATAGCACCGTTTGGCGCGGCCGCCGCGTTCGGGCGTCGGATCGGAGAGCCACGACTTCACCAGCCCCTTGTCTTCCAGGCGGTCGAGCGTCACATAGATGGCGCCGAGCGAAACGGTTTTGGGACTGGCCAGCTCCTCGACCTTGGAGTGGATAGTCACCCCGTAGGCATCGTCGCGGCGGGTCAGGATTGCGGTGAGCACCAATTGTTCGAATTGACCAATGGAATCGGGCTTTGCCATTTGTCTAACAGCGTATGATAAATGCTCGGCCGAGTCAATCCAATTCTTCCGGGCAGGGTTGCCAGCGGCGGGCGGTCAAAAGAGGCATAATCAACCCAGGAGATAACTCACATGAAACTGGTTTTGTCTTTAGCGGCGACATTGGCCCTGGGCGCCATGGGGTTGCTCGGTGCGGATCAGAGTTGGACCGGGACCATCAGCGATAGCATGTGTGGCGCCAGCCATGGGAGCACGCCGGCGAAGCAGTGCACCACTGGATGCATCAAGAAGGGCGCGAAGTACGTAGTGGTGGTGGGCGACAAGGTTTACAGTATCGCCAATCAGAACGCTCCGGGCCTGGCGAAGTACGCCGGCGACAACGTGAAAGTGACTGGGAAAATGGACGGCGACACGATCACGGTAGCGAAGATCACCAAAGCTTCTTAAGGCTGTCTTTACGGCCTGAATCAGTTCAAGTGCGGGAACCTGGACTGACGCTCCGGTGTCCAATCGGCGGAGGGAATGTGCCGGACTGGATAAGAGGGCTGAGTTTGGCGGGTATGTTGTGCCTGCCTTTGACGCACGGCATCTGTCAAGATGGTCCTAACGCGCGAATCCCGAGGCACAAGCCGGGCGTCGAGCCCTTGCTAAATGGCATTCCCCTCGAACCGGGGCAGGCGATTTCCTTGTCCGCCGCTCCGCGCCCTCTTCCGTTTGTCGACCCAATTCAAGAGACGGACCCGGAATACACCGAAGAAGCGCGAGTAGCGGAGCTCGAGGGTTCGGTGATCTTGAGGGGTGAAATCGATGAAGAAGGTTTCGCCCGGAATTTGAAGGTAGTTCAGCCGCTCGGACTCGGGCTAGACGAGAATGCCATCGACGCGGTGCGGCGGTGGCGTTTTGGGCCGACCGTGAATCCGCCGCCACAGGGCCGGCCGGTTGCCCAAATCGCCGTTGATTTTCGAGTCTCTGCGCACCAATCGCGCTGGCACTTGATTCAAGTACAATTCGACACGCTACTGGGAACGGTACGTCCGGTTTTCCTCAATGCACTTTATCCGATTGGTGGGGGCCTGGGGCCGGAGGTGATGGAAGAAGGGCGGCTGGTGATTGCGATGGGTCGTCTCGCGACGGTCAAGCTCACGTTTCAAGTCGACGAGCACGGAATCCCCGTCGACTTTCAAGTACCCAGCACTTCCGACCCCGTCTGGGGCAGCGAAGCAACAGCGGTAGTTGGCCAATGGCGATTCACTCCTGGGATGAAGAATGGAATTGCGGTCCCAGTACCTTGCGCCGTGGAACTGGTTTGGGGCGAAAAGGAACTGACCGGCGATTTAGAGCGTCAATTGCACGACGTGCTGGCCGCGCGGTAAGGTCAGAACAAAACCGGCGCCGGAATCGACCACCTTTGGATCGCTAGGCACGCCGTCGATTTCCAGCTTGTGCGGCCGAGAGTTCACGAGCGCCAACGCGCGGGCGCTGCTTTCATAGGAGAAGCGGAAGCCGTCCGTAACGATGCTTGCGGAGCGCAAGTCCCCGTTGAAATCGACCATCCGCAGCGGAGGGTCACTGAGTACAGCCGCGGAAGGCGCCGGTTCAACGACGTTCGGCCCCGCGGGAAGCCATAGCGTTGTATCGCTGCGAACAGGCCACGGGCGGCCATTCACCAGCGCCGGCCCTTGCCAAGGCACCCCGACGCCGTAGCGCGATTCGATCACCAGCCTGGATCCATTCTGTTCGGCCTTATCGACTCTGGCGGCCGCCGAAGCCAGCAACGGAAGATCGGGCGTGAGTATGGAATTCTCAAAATACAGCGCCACGCGTGAGAAGCATTGCGCGGCCAGATGCACAAGCTGAAACAGTTCGGTACCAGTTTGTTGTTTCGTCGGATATACGTCCTGATAGCGCTCGACAATGTTGATATCGATCGCCAGACGGTTCGTGTGCGAGGTGAGCGGCTGGTATCGCGAGGCGATTTGCGGATAGCGCTGTGGGCCAAGGTTCCAGATGGTGGCGGGATCTTCGATCAGGAAGGTCAAGTCGTGATGATCCAGCAGCGGGAGAACGCGGGCGGCATCGGCGCCGATGAGATCGTGCATCCGGGTATCGAAGCGATCATCCACGTGAGTCAGAACGAAGTCCAGATCGGGCTTTGAGGCGCGGATGGATTCTACCTGGTCGATCCATTGTTCCTGCTGCCGGCGCGCGAGATCGGCGCGGTAGTCGAGAAATGTCCGGAGGCGTGTGTCATCCGGCTTCGCCGATTGAAACAACTCGATCGGATCGAAGTTATTGAGTGCCAGAAACTCGTCGCGCACATCTTTGTTCATGGGCGTGAAGCGGGCGGGGTTTGCGGCGCCTTCCAACGATTCAAAGTACAACTCGGCCAGGTTGACGCCGTCCCAATCGAAGCGGGCCACCAGCCGCTTGATTCCTTGCGAGACAGCGGCAAAGCAATCTGGATTGTTCAGGTTCATCAGCTTGCGCCAGTCGAGCTGCGCGTCCTGGAGAAGGGCCGTCTTCTCTCGCCATTCGGGATGGTCGTCCCAAAATTTTTCGCTCACGTGCGGCAATTCGAGCCACACATACACCAGGATGGCTTTGCGATGGCAGGCTTCGATCAGCCGGCGAAGGTAGTTGTCGGATTCGGCGTTCTGCTCGTAATAGTGCCAGCCGGCGACATGAAGGGCGCCTACGCCAGCTTTGCGCCAGCGGTCGGCGAAGTAATCGAGGTCGACGCGCGAGCGGTAAGCGCCATCGAAGAAAGCCCATAGGCGCTGGCTCTGAAAGGGCGGCTTCATTCCGAGATCGTTGAGGGCTTGGAGCAAATAGGGAAATCGTTCATATCCTCTTTTACCCGGCGGGACCGCGATCCATAGCACGGCCCCCGTGCCGCGATGCAAGGCCATCATGACGGGTGCATGTTCCCAGCGCTCAGTCGCGAGAACAATCGCGTCCTTGGGCACGTTGAATATAGCAATCTCGATTGGCGATTCCCAAACAATGGACAGCTTGGGGGCGCGCTGATCGACGATGCTCCGAACAGTCACCTGCTTGTTGCTGGGCGTGATGCCAAGCGCGGTGGCAAGTTCGCTCTCCCCTTCCAGAACCAAAGTGCCGCCTTGCTCGACACGCTGGATCCACTGCGGGACTGATCCCGCAGCCGCTTGGCGGACAACAAAAAGCTTCGCAGGATCGCCGTCTGAGCGAGTGAGTCCGACAGAAGACAAGATCTGCGGCCAAGGACCGGGATCGCTGCCCGCGATCTGGTAATTCAGAGTGGCACCGGAAAGGCAAGCGGCCACGCAGAAAAAGGCAGGCGTGAGATTAGCGGGTAAATGCATACCAGATTCCAACTCTTAGATCGAAGTAGTTAGGACGCCGTGGATTATCCAGGTTAACCAGGTAGGCCCCGCGCAAGAAGTTCACCGAGAACAGCACGGACTTCGGCAAATTGCGGAAGCGAAAGCGCAGGCCAGGACCTGTTTCCGCAAAGTTGGCCCAATATTGATGGAGCCGGTCGGTGGTGATATTGCCGTTCCAATAAAGCTGCGCTTCGAGGCCGCCTGCGCTCTCCACCGAGGGAAGCGTGTAGCCGGCGCGATTCTGCGAATAGAAGAGCATGTCGTTTTGAAAGCGGCTGATGAAGACCGCGTCATCGTTGGTTTCAAAATAGAGGCCTTTGGAACTGTTCATCAGATGTCCGAAACCCTTGGCGGCGGAGAGGCCACCGCGATAATCCGGAATCATAGAGCCCACATCGGCGCGGCTGGGAAGATACTTAACGGCTTCGCCCGCTTCAAACCATCCGGTAACACCGTGCCAAGGGACCGTGGCTGCGCCTACGGCAAAGATAAACGAGGTTTCCGAAAGATATTGCGGGTTGGCGGCGCCAACCGTTGGCCCGATGGTTTGCCGAACATCGCCGTCTAATCGAACAGAGAGATAGGGGTGAATGGGAAAGCGACCGAGCTTCAATTCGGTCTTAATTTGGCCATAGCCAAAGGCGTCATGCCAGCGGCTGGAAAAGAAAGGAAAAATCCAAACGGTAGTGCGCAAGGGCGCGAATTCAGGTGCTAGATTGCGATAGGCCTTGCTAGCTTCGTCCGAAATGGAAGAGTCGGAACTTTTGCTCGCTTCGCGAAACCACTTGATGGCGTCGCGGTCGTCATGCAGAAGGTTGTAGGCCCATCCCAACTTGAGCATCGTGGAGAAGTCCGCCGGATCGTTTTCGTGAGCGATAGTAAGGTACTTCAACGCGTCCCTCAGGTAACCGGCCTTCATACTTTTTTCGGCGAGTGACTTGGCGTCGTCGGAACTTGGTTGAGCCGTGTTCTCGCGCGTATTCAGAGATTGCGGTAGCTTCAGCGCAACCCGCACGCGGTCGGCGAGTTGCTTGTCTCCGCCTTTCAACACTTGATCGAGCAAGGGCTGAGCGCCAGCAAAATCCTGCCGGTTCAAACGCAGGAATCCGAGTTGGGCTGCCGTAAGCAGATCGCCAGGGAATGCGTCATGGAGGGTCTGAAACTGACGTTCGGCCTCGGAACCTTGGCCGGTCGCAAGCAACAAGTAAGCGTATTCGCGGCGGAGCTCGAAATTTTGGGGATCGAGTTGGAGGGCCTTGTCAAATTCGTAGACGTAAGGATAACGATCGGGCAGAAGTTCGCGCGCTCGCTCCGCAACCCGGGGAGGTCCTCCGCGTGACGCCGCAAGCAGCAGGAAATCGGCGTCTTCGTTGCGGCCAAGCAATTTCCAGACCCGGCCAAGGTCGAGCATCAGCGAACGTTCGGAGGGACGGAGCTTCCAGGCTATTTGATAATGTTCTGCCGCAAGATCGAGTTGATCGTGCTGTTCGGCCAGAGTGGCGAGTTCCTGATGCGCACTGAAGTTGCCGGGCTCCACTTCGAGCGCCTTTTGCCAACGGGCAATCCCTAACACGAGAGGTTGATCGATATTTTGAAAGGCCCGCTCGGCCGTTTCTCGGAGCGCCGCATCGTCAGTTTTCCGGATGCGGTCGAAGATACGGCGCGCCAGCGCTTGCTGTTTGGTCTCGAAGCAAAGAAACGCGTATTCGAGCGCCACGTGCTGGTCCGTGAGATCCAGGCGCATGGCTTCGCCGAATTCATCGCGCGCAGCTTCGTTTTCACCAACCTTGAGCAGCGTGTAGGCAAGATCCTTGTGAATGGAAGCGTGGTCTGGCGCAAGCGCGATGGCCCGATGAAAGCCGGCGATGGCTTGATCGTACTTCTTGTCGCGCAGAGCTTGATAAGCGCGTTCCAGGGGCTGATAAGCGGCATCGGACGATTGCGCTGACGATGAGGCTACGGTCAATGCGAACACCAGCGTGATTCGGAACAACATGCCGCGTCTTGGACAAAGGCGTAGTGGCCGGAAGGGGGAAGTTCTCTCACTTTTGGTGAGGCGCTTGAACTCGAAACCCTATGGGGCGTTGCGCCGAATTTGGCGACGCCGCGAGAAGCGCTCGGATCGCTTCGAAGACCTCGCGGATCTGCCCGTCGTGCCTCTGAAACTTCTTTTCCAATTCTCCCAGGCGTAAGGCGAGGTCTTGATGGGTTGCGAGCAGTTCGCGCAGTTTGACGAATGCGCGCATAACTGCAATATTCACCTGGATCGCCCTATCGCTCTTGAGCACGCTAGAGAGCATCGCGACGCCCTGCTCGGTAAATACGAAAGGCAGGTAACGTCGTCCACCCCAACTTGAGATCACAATTTGTGATCTCAAGTTTTCAGCTTCATCGGCCGTGAGTTGGAACATGAAATCCGCTGGAAAACGAAGCTTGTTGCGACGAACAGCTTGGTTAAACGTTCCAGTGGGTACGCGATAGAGAACGGCAAGATCGTTGTCGATCATGACCTTCTTCCCGCGGACAAAGTAGATGCGCCGCTCGATAGAGGCAGGCCGCACTACCGGTACTCGCTGAGCTCGGGCTCCCTTCTCAATAGCTTTCATGTCGGTGAAGTAGCCGGAAGGACGCCGTTGTCTCAAGAGGAATAGCGGCCAATGGGCTCCTTAGGATTCCAAAATGACCATTGCCATGGCCTGCACCGCCGTGTGGGTAATCGAAAGCGCGATATTCCTGACGCCCAAGCGATCCGCAAATTGTGCTGCTACACCGTGAAATTGCAGCGTGGGACGCCCCGACGGCAGGTTCTTTACTTCGAAATCCCGCCAGCGGACGCCGCGTCTCCAACCAGTGCCGATGGCCTTCATCCCAGCTTCCTTGGCGGCGAATCGGGCGGCATAGCGTTCATAGCGGTTGGCCTTGCGTTCGACATAGGCGATTTCAGCGGGCGTGTAGATGCGCTCGATAAAGCGGCGGCCGTGACGTTCGATCGCGCTTCGAATACGGTCCACCTCGGCCAAATCGACGCCCGTTCCGACGATCACAGTTCCGCGCCAGTGGAGGTGATGGTCAGGCGTCCATGTTTCACGCCCTTGGTGCTGATCAAGGCGTCCGCGATTTTCTTGACTGCGCCGGCTTTTCCCTTGACCACCAGAACTTCCAGGCAGTTATCGTGATCGAGATGAACGTGCATGGTGGAAAGAATATTGTGAAAGTGCGAGTGTTGAAGATCCGTCAGCTTCTCATTCAGCAAACGTACGTGATGATCGTAGACCAGGGTCACGGTACCCACGACATTGGCATCTGGACGCTCCCATAGTTTTTCGACCAACTCATCGCGGATCAAATCTCGAAAGGCCTCCGAGCGGTTCGTATATCCGCGAGCTGCAATCAAGTGGTCGAATTTCTTCAGGAGGCTGGCGTCGATCGCCACTCCGATACGGCTGAGATCGCTCATCGGTATAGCCAGATTACCGGAGCCAGCCTCGGTGGGCAAGGCGGTTAGGCGTCATACGCTTTAGAAAATCGTGCTACTTTGAGACTGCGGCGCGATGCACATTCCGGATAATTTTCTGTCGCCACCGGTGTGGGCGACACTGGATGCCATAACCATCCCGGCCCTCGGCCTGATGGTAAAGCAGGCGGCCCGAGAGCTGGAAGATACGCGCGTCCCGTTGCTGGGTGTTATGGGCGCGTTTGTGTTTGCCGCCCAGATGATCAATTTCCCCGTGGGCGTCGGTACCAGCGGGCACTTGGTGGGTGGGGCGTTGCTGGCATTCACCCTGGGCCCTGCTCCGGCGGTGCTGGTGATGACCGTAATCATCGCCATCCAGGCATTCGTTTTTCAGGACGGCGGCGTGCTCGCCCTGGGGGCCAATGTCTTCAATATGGCGGTAATCGGTGTACTCGCCGGTTACTGGCCGTTTCATGTGTGGGGCACGAGATGGCGCCGGGTGGCCATTTTTGCGGGAGCTTTCTTATCGGTAATGGTAAGTGGCTCGCTGGCGCTGGGCGAACTGCTCATGTCGGGCGTCGCGATGCCGCGTCCGGTGGTGATGATTTCATTGGCTCTGTTCGCGGCCAGTGCGGCGATTGAAGGCGCCATTACGATTTGTGTGATCCAGGCCATCGGAAAACTCAATTCCGGATTTGTACAACAGCCCCGGGCTTTCAACCGGCGCACTCTGGCAGTGTTCAGCGTCGCGGCAATCGCGCTGGGAGCGGTGGGTTTTTTGGTGGCTTCGGCGGCGCCCGATGGAATTCAGCGGTTGGGAATCCAAATGGGCCTCACCGCGAAGTCAGTACTGCATACCCCCTTTGCGGATTATAGTGTCGGATCCTCCGGTGAATCGGCCTGGGTGCGGAGAGCCACCGCTGGGCTGGCAGGGTTGCTGCTGATCTACGCAGTATGCGCCGCCACGGCACGCTGGTTGGTCCGCCGCAGGAGCGCTTGATTGCACCACGTTCTGCTGGACCGCTGGAGTCAAGGCGCAAGTCCGATCCATCGCCGCGATGCGCGCGCGAAGATCGTCGCGCTCTTAGTGTTCCTGGTAATGCTGGCGACAACTCCAGCGGACGCAGTCCCGGTTTTGGTAACTTACGCGGCGCTGCTGGCTTCAGCCATACTCATCGCAGGCCTCCCGCTAGGCAGCGTACTATTGCGCGCCATGGTGGTGCTGCCGTTTTCGTTGACCTTCGCATTGATCAGCTGTTTGGCGGGCGAGCCCTTGCGCGCTTTGGCGCTGGTGGAGAAAAGCTATCTCTCGACGGTCGGCGTTTTGTTACTGGCCGGCACCACTTCCTTGCCGTTATTGCTCGGCGGCCTGGAGCGCCTGGGAACCCCACGCTTGTTGGTATTGGTGGCGCAATTCTTGTATCGGTATCTATTCGTGCTTTCCGAACAGGCGCAACATATGCGATTGGCTGCTTCCTGTCGCGAAGGCGGCGTAAAGGCTCGCCGAAAGTTTCGATTTCGCGCCGCCACGGGAGCGCTCGCAATGTTGTTCGCGCGTTCGTACAACCGCGCCGAAGGGATTCATCGAGCCATGCAGGCGCGCGGATTCTCCGGACGTTTTTCCCTTCTCCATCCTCAGCGCTTCGGAGCGCTGGATGCCGCGTTTCTGTTGTTCGTCTCCGTGTTCCTGGTTGTGGTGCGCGTGGCATGACTCCGCTGATTGAAGTACGCGATCTCCATTTTCAATATGAAGACGGTACCAAAGCGCTGGAAGGCATCGACTTCACGTTGCTTCCTGGCGAAACCGTGGCGCTTTTGGGAGCGAATGGATCTGGTAAGACCACATTCGTTCTGCAGCTCAATGGCGTCCTGCGGGGTGAAGGCAGCATCACCGTCTGCGGTTTGCCACTAACCAAAGATTCTCGGGCGCTCATCCGCTCCAAAATCGGAATGGTGTTTCAGGACTCCGATGAGCAACTCTTCATGCCCACCGTTTTAGACGACGTAACATTTGGCCTGCTCAATCAAGGAATGCCGGAAGAAGAAGCCACCGCCAAGGCGAAATTAGTGCTGGCGCAGGCGGGCTTGGCCCATGTCTGGAATAAGGCCCCTTATCATCTGAGCGCCGGCGAGAAGAGGCGGGTGGCGCTGGCTGGCGTCCTGGTCATGGAGCCGGAGATATTAGTATTGGACGAGCCCACCACTTTCTTAGACCCTCCGGCGGAACGTGACTTACTTCAGTTACTCCGGGACCTTCCCCAGGCTAAACTGATCGTCACGCACAATGTGCGTTTGGCGGCGTCGCTTGCCAGCCGCGCGGTCTTCTTCGAAAAAGGCAAGTTAGTTGCGAGTGGATCTGTGGATGAGATTGCCCGGCGCTTTGAGTGGACCTATTCGGATTTGCCGGCGGCCGATTTGCGGTACTCGGCCCAGCGGCGCTTCTGAGCAGCAGCGATTCTTTTACGAGCGGCAGCGCTCAGCCGGCCGGCCGTGCGCTTGCTCGCTGGAGCACTGTTCGTTGAAACACGGTTAGTGGAACCAGGCGGACGGCCACGACGGCCGGGCGTTTTCCCCAAGAGCGAACGGACTTCTTGAATTTGCTCGTCGATTCGCTGTTTCTGCAGCTCGAGTCCCTCCAGAGCCGCCGTTAACAAGGAATGATTCCGAATTGAATTTACTGTACGAGGCATTGGTGCTCCTATCTGGATGATACCCAACCTCAGCCGAGGCTGGCTTTGTTTTGTTTGTTACCTTGTTACGGCGCTTCCGTCGGAGAATGTTCCGTGAGGCTTCTCTTGGAGTCCAGTATGAAAGTCGCTGGACCGTCATTGATGAGGTGGATTTCCATCTCGGCCTGAAAGACGCCTGTTTCCACTGCAATGTTACTCGATTTTAGACGCTGAATAAAGCGCTCGTAAAGCACGCGCGCTTGCTCGGGTGGGGCCGCGTGGTCAAAGCTCGGCCTGCGGCCTTTTCTACAATCCCCGTATAACGTAAATTGTGAAACCACTAACAGCGCACCTCCCATGTCGAGTAAGCTGCGATTCATGTGGCCCGCTTCATCGGGAAATATCCGAAGTTGCACCACCTTGTCCGCCAGGTACTCGGCATCTTCTGGTTGGTCCGTTTGAGTGACACCGAGAAGTACAACTAGCCCGGCCCCGATGGAGCCTACGGTTTCGCCTGCGACGTCGACGCGAGCGTTCTTCACGCGCTGCAAGACGATTCTCATGAACTGGCTGCGGTCGGCAAAAACTAGTATGCCATCGGCGCCCATGCTGCACCGAAAGTGCCATCCAACCGGGCAAAACATAGGGTACGCGATCCGTAATCCTAAGGTGATTCCCTGATCTGCAACTCGCTCAAGCGTCCTGATAATAGAACTGATGATCCATCGTGGCATCTTCCAACGCCGTCGTGTCCATGCCAAAATGCCTGGGGGCTTCTTCAACTTTGAGGAAGAGGGTACCAACACGCGCCTTTATGGCTTCGGCCACGGCGATCACCTGCGCTTGCGCGACGAATTCGGCAATATTTGGCGCGGAACTGCTGAAAAGGTGAGCGAAGACTCAGTCCGTTACACGTTTCGCGATGCGAACGGCCGTACCATCACGGGAGTTTCGGACAACTTTGGCGTCGTGCTTCGCGATGGACGCGGCAAAACCTGGCGCGGATTCGTTGAGTAGTATCCCCGCCCTAACTACCACCACTCCACAATCCCATGATTGCGCGTTACCATCAGCGGGAGTGTGGTTGAGAACCCTCTGATTCCTCTCCTCGTCGTACTGGGACCAACCGGATCGGGCAAGAGCGATCTTTCCCTTTACATCGCACAAGCCCTTGGCGGAGAAATCGTCAATTGCGATTCCCTTCAGGTCTACCGCAGCTTTGATGTCGGAACCGCGAAGGTCCCGGCCGTCCACCGGCAAGGTGTTCCTCATCATCTGATCGATATTGTGGAGCCCGCGAACCTCTTCACTGCGGGCGACTATGCGCGCTTGGCCGCTTCGGCGGTCCGTGAAATCTCCGCTCGTGGACACATGGCAGTGCTGGTGGGAGGCACCGGTTTCTACCTGCGAGGCCTTTTGGAGGGCCTGTCCCCTGGCCCGTCGCGCGACGACATTCTGCGTGCCCGGCTGCAGGACCGGGAACACCACCGGCCGGGAAGCCTGCACCGCATCCTGGCGCGCCTGGATCCCGCCTCCGCGGCGCGCATTCATCCCAACGACAAGAACAAGACTCTCCGTGCATTGGAAATTCGCTTGCTCGAAAGAGCGCCACTCTCTTCGATGTTTGAGCGTGGACGCGCCCCGCTCAGCGGCTTCCGGCCCATCAAAATCGGATTGGACCCGCCTCGTGAACTACTGTATACACGGTTGAACGAGCGTGCTCGAAAAATGTTCGAGACGGACTTGTCCGAGCAGAACTTGGTGGAAGAAGTTCGCGGCTTGTTATTGGCCGGCGTGCCGCCGGAAGCGAAGCCCTTCGAGTCTCTCGGTTACAAACAGGTATTACAGATGCTGCAAGGACGTATCACTGAGGAACAGGCCTTGGAGTCTACACAGCAGGAAACCCGCCGTTATGCTAAACGCCAGCTAACCTGGTTTCGAAAAGAACAGGACGTGCAGTGGATTGATGGCTTCGGCGACGATCCGCGAGTCCAGGTGGAAGCGCTCGCGATCCTCCAACGCGCTCGTGCGATTTAAAATCCAGAACTTTCTGAATTTCTTCGGAACACAAACGCATCTTCAACGTATCAGTACAGTGTAGTTACTAAGTTTAAGTTCAGGAGTTACAAGATGGTTAAGAATATACTACTCGGATTCGCGTCCGTTGCGTTGGCTGTCGCAAGCGCTGCCAGCAGCTATAACGTTACCTTCTATCAGCCAGTCAAGATTAATGGGGCGGAACTAAAGGCAGGTGATTACAAGCTGGAGCTGAAGGACAAGACCGCGGTGATTAAGCAGGGCAAAAGCGTCACCGAAGCGCCTGTGACGATTGCCACCGACGGTCAGAAATATCAGCGAACCGCGGTGCGCCTGAACGGAATGCAAGTGGAAGAAATCCGCATCGGTGGCACGAACACGCGCGTGGTGTTCGACAAAACATCGAACTCAACCAACTAACGTTTCATCTGTGTTTCAAGGCCCTTTCTCCCCGGGCCTCCTGATTCGGCGGCGGTCTACCGGCTGCTGCCATCCATTTTTCATACCTCGCGTCTGCGTGTCTCCCCCGTGTGCCTGCTTGTCGCGCGGTAAAATGAATTCGTGCTACGGATTTTCTGTGCCTTCGTAAGCGTGTGTTATTTGCTCCCGCCCGCGCAGGCCGCCACCTATCTGGTTCTGCCCTTTTTCAACGTTTCCAAGAACTCCAATCTCGACTGGATGGGCGAGAGTCTCGCTGAATCGGTTCGCGAAGGGCTTTCCTCAGAAGGACTGATGGCGCTCGACCGGGACGACCGCATCGAGGCCTACAGCCGCTTGTCTCTTCGCCCCTATGCGCTGCTCACCAAGGCTTCAGTGGTAAAGATTGGAGAAGAGCTGGACGCCGAGCAGGTGATTTTCGGCCAGTACGACCTAAAGACGGTCCCTGACTCCACAGGCAAGAGCCGGGGGTCGCTGCAGATCACGGCGCGCGTGCTGGATCTGAAGCACATCAAGCAAGGTCCGGAGTTCCGCGAAGTGGGCGCTCTCGAAGATTTGGCGGGGTTACAAGAACATCTGGCATGGCAAATGTTGCGTTATTTGAAACCCGCCAGCGCGCCGTCGGAAGCCGAATTTCAGCAGCGCCACCCCGCCGTCCGTGTGGATGCCGTGGAAAACTATACGCGCGGATTGCTCGCCACCAATGCCGACGACAAGCATCGCTTCTTCACGCAAGCCGCCCATCTGGATGCTCACTATTCGCTGCCCGATTTTCAGCTCGGCCGGTTGCTCTGGAGCAAAAAGGAGTATGGCTCGGCCGCCGAGTGGTTCCAAAAAGTATCGCCTGGGGACGTCCATTATCATGAAGCCAATTTCTTCCTGGGCCTTTGCCGCTATCACACCGGCGACTTTGCTGGCGCCGCGGCGGCGTTCCAAATAGTAGCGCGCGTGGTTCCCTTAAGCGAGGTGTACAACGATCTGGCCGCGGCGCAATCTCGAGCCAATGTCATTCCAGCCGCCGTGGATAACTTCCGAAAAGCCCTGGAAGGCGATAGCAGCGATCCGTTGTATCAATTTAACCTCGGCTATGCGCTCTGGCGAGCCGGAAGTTTCACGGCCGCCGCCGACCGATTCCACACCGTGCTGGATCACGATCCAGAGGACGCCGTAGCCGCGCTGCTGCTGGAGCGCTGTCAAAACCGCAGCGGTCCCCGCCCCGGCGACTCGCAGACCGAAGGCCTGGAGCGCTTGAAGACAAATTATGAAGAAAGCGCCTACTGGCAGTTGAAGGCCGTGTTACAGCCTGACAAGCCCTGAAGACCTCCAAATTCGGGAAACGGGTATAATCCAAAAAGCTCATGCTGGAAGCGTTCGGTCTATCCGATCCTGGCTGCGTCCGCCAAAATAACGAAGACTTTTACCTGATCTCTCCCGCTGGCGCCTACATTGTGGCGGATGGGATGGGGGGAGCTCAGGCGGGCGAGCATGCGTCCAAACTGGCCGTGGAGACCGTTGCGTCGTACCTGCAAAACGCTCCTGCGCCAAACGCGGAAACTCTCTTTCAGGCGTTTCGCGAGGCCAATCAGCGAGTGATGAAAGAGGCGGCCAGCAATCCCGAACTGGAAGGGATGGGAACTACTTTGGTGGCGGCGCTTGAGTCCGGGCCGGAACTGCTGATCGCTAGCGTCGGCGATAGTCGTGTATACGTCTACGATGGCAGCGACCTGAAGGGCATCACGGAGGATCAAACCTGGGTGAACGAAGTGGGCCGCAAACTGGGGATCGACGAAACCAGCCTGAAGACTCACCCCATGCGGCACGTACTGACTATGGCCATCGGCGTCAGCCCGGAGTTGCGGGTCCATTCGTACACCGTACAGCCGCATCCGGGCGAGTTAATTCTCATTTCAAGCGACGGACTGCACGGTGTCATTGAGCCAGCAGTGATTGCGGAGAAGTTGTCGGGCAACGGTTCTCTCCAAGCGAAGTGTGAACGGCTGATTGACGCGGCGAAGCAGGCCGGCGGCCCGGACAACATCACCGTAGTCCTGCTAAAAGCTAAATAATCACTACACTTGTTTACAGTGGTGTTTACCCTCTTTTACACCGATTTCGGTAACGGTTAGGCGGGGAAGTGCGATCCTTTAGCTAGTGCTCCGGTTTTGTTTACTGTTGGCTCTTGGTGCGTCGTTGTACGCGCAGAACAGCGTCACATCCGCGGGAATAGTCAAGTTCGGCGGTCAGCCGCTGCCCGGAGCAACGGTCATCGCTACTCAAGGCGATCATCGCGTGGTAACCACCACCGACGAGTCTGGCGCGTACGAACTGCCCGATCTGGCGCCGGGAGCCTATACGGTGGAAGTCCAGATGTTTGGATTCCAGACCGCTCGCAAGCAGATCCAGGTCGCTTCCGGATCGCAGGCCACCGATTGGTCACTGGAGTTGCAGCCCCGTCCCCGAGAATTCGTGCAGCGTTCCCAGCAGCCACAAGGCGGCTTCCGCGCCGCCGCAGGAACCACGGAAAACGAATTGGACCAAATTGCTGCAGCCGCGCCGCAAGAAAATGCGCCGCCATCATCGGCCAACGCCAACGAAGCGTTTCTGGTGAACGGATCGCTGAGCAACGGCCTGCAGACCGGCCAGGACGATTTCGGACTGCGCGGTCCCGCCCTCAATATCCAAGCTCCCGGTGGTCTGCCGGGAGCGGGCGTCGAAGGCCAGCCCGGCGCCGTTCCGGGAACTCCGGGAGCTCCGGGTGGAGGCGGTCCAGGGTTTGGCGGACCCGCTGGTGGCGGAGGATTCGGTGGCGGACGTGGCGGGGGATTTGGGGGCGGACGCGGTGGTTTCGGTGGGCCGGGAGGCCAGCGCCGCCGGCCGGGAGGTAATGGCGGATTCATCGGCAATCGCGCGAATCGCGGCCGCCAGGGCATTCATGGCAACGTGTCGTTCCAGTGGCAGGGCGCGGCTACCGACGCTAAACCATTTTCGCTGAGCGGCCAGCCCGTGGCGCAACCAGACTTCAACAATTACCGCTGGAGCGCTGTGGTCGGCGGGCCGCTCCGCATCCCGCACCTCCTGAAGGGCGACTCCACGTTCTTTACGCTGAGTTATTTCGGCACGCGCGGCCAGAGCGCTTTCTATAACGTAGGGACCGTTCCCACGGCCGCTGAACGCACCGGCGATTTTTCACAAACCTTTATCAATGGCGTGGTTCCCACCATCTACAATCCATCCACGGGCGCGCCGTTTTCCGGGAACATTGTCCCGAGTAGCTTGATCAATCCGGCTGCCGCGGGTTTGCTTCAATACATCCCGTTGCCGAATCTTCCGGGAGTCGTCCAGAATTTCGAATTTGTCACGGCTGTGCCCGCCGACACCGACAACGTGAGCGTTCGTTTAAACCAGAACGTCGGCAAGAACGACAGGCTGGCGCTGAACGAAAGCTTCCAACGCCGCAAAAGCGAGACTGCGCAATTGTTCGGATATCTGGATCCCGGCACCGGTTTCGGCGACAACACGGTTCTGAGTTGGACGCACAACGTCGGCTCGAACGCCCTCAACACGGCGACACTGACGTTCAATCGCAATCGCACCGCGCAAAATTCGTACTTCTCGTATGGCACGAACGTAGCGGCTGAACTCGGCATCCAAGGAACTTCGCAAGAGCCCATCAACTATGGGCCGCCTACGCTCTCATTTACTAACTTCGCCAGCCTCACCGACGCTCTGCCATCGCATAGTGCCGTGCAAAGCCTGGCGGAGGGCGATTCTTATAGCTGGGTAAAACACAACCATACGATGACGTTCGGAGGCGATTTCAAGCGCCAGGACCGCAACACCCTGACGGACCAAAATGCGCGTGGCACGTTCCAATTCAGCGGCATCGCTACCAGCGCATTCAATTCAAACGGACAGCCGTTGCCCAACACTGGCTTGGATCTCGCAGACTTTCTGCTCGGTTTGCCGCAGTCCAGCTCGGTTCAATTCGGCAGCGATAGCACCTATTTTCGTCAAAACACCTGGGACGCTTATGCCAATGACGATTGGCGCGTGAATCCGAACCTGACGCTGATGTTTGGCCTGCGCTACGAATACTATTCGCCGCTGACGGAAAAATACGGGCATCTGGTAAACCTCGATATCGCGCCAGGGTTCACGGCGGTGGCTCCGGTTTTGCCGGGTGCCGTAGGACCCTACTCTGGCACGTTTCCCAACAGCCTGATCCAGCCGGATCGCCGCGATTTTGCTCCGCGCGGCGGGCTGGCTTGGAAACCGAGCTCGAAGCACTCCACGGTAGTTCGAGTGGGCTACGGGATTTACTACAATCCAACCGCGCTCAATCGCTTGGCCACGGAGCTTTCCGAGCAGCCTCCCTTCGCCGAAACTCAGACGCTGACCACCAGCACTGCTAACTTACTGACGCTGCAAAATGGGCTCGCTACCGCCCCAACCAACGCCACCGTGTTGAACACTTATGCGGTGCAAAAAGATTACAAGGTTGGTTATGCACAGAGCTGGAACGTCAGCGTGCAGCAAAACCTGAGCCGCTCGTTTTTCATTGAGTTGAGCTACCTGGGAACCAAAGGCACAGACCTTGATACCGAGACCGTGCCGAATCGCGCTGCGCTCGGATCGTCGCCGCTGACGTCGCAGCAGGACCTGGCGATCGCAAACGCGGAGCAGTTCATCTACGACAGCTCCTGGGGCAATTCCATCTATCATGCCGGCCAGGCCCGGCTGATGCGGCGTTTCGCCCGCAACATGTCGTTCAACATCATCTACACCTTTTCGAAGTCGATTGACGATAGTTCCACTTTCGGGGGCGTGGGTAACGTAGTTGCGCAGAACGCATTCGATTTGAGCGCCGAACGCGGGCTTTCCAGTTTTGACCGGAGGCATGTCCTGAATCTGAACTATGTCCTCAGCACTCCCACGCAGGCCAGTTGGTGGAAGCGTAATTGGACGCTCAGCGGCTCGGCGCTGCTGGAAAGCGGGACGCCGCTAACGGCACGGATCTTAGGCAATCAATCGAACGTCGCGGGCACGGGAGTGGTGGGCAGCGGACGCGCCGAAGCCACTGGCCTCCCCGTCGTCGACGGAAGTGGGTACTTCAATTTGGATGCCTTCACGGCACCGCCGCCGGGCGAGCTGGGCGACGCTGGACGCAATACCATTCCAGGGCCATGGTCCTGGGCGCTCAATTCCGCTTTCGGCCGCTACTTCACGCTGGGTGGAGAAGGTAGCCGCAAACGCATCGAACTGCGCTTGGAGACCACCAATACGTTGAATCACGTGAACATCACTAACGTGAACACTGTAGTGGGCTCCGCACTCTACGGTTTGCCCACCACTGCGGGGGCCATGCGAACCGCCGACATCAATATCCGGTTCCGCTTTTAAGGAGATGACTGCGATGGCGAATTTCGCACTGAGGATCGTTTCGGCGGCGCTGGTTTGCGCGGGCCTCTTGGCGCAAGATGAGTCATCGCCCACTTTCAAGACCAATACGAACCTCGTCATCGTCAACGTTGCCATAAAAGACAAGAACGGCAAACCGATCGAAGACTTGAAAAAGGATCAGTTTACTCTGCTCGAAGATGGCAAGCCGCAACAGATCTCGGTGTTTGAACTGCAACGGCTGAACGGAGACACTTTACCTCCGCTCGAAGTGGCCGCGCCAACGCTGAAGACGCGCGGGGCGTCCGAAAGCAAGCCTGCTACACCGGCGGAAGCCCCTCAGGCAAAGCCAGAGCAGCTGAAGAGTGACCAACTGAAAGACCGGCGCCTGATCGCGATGTTCTTCGATCTTTCCTCCATGCAGCCCGCCGAGCAGATCCGCGCTCGTGACGCCGCCGTGAAGTTCATCGACACGCAAATGACCGCGTCCGACGTAGTTTCCATCATGACCCTGACCAACGAGCTCCGCGTGGTGCAGGATTTCACCAACGATCGCGAGACATTGTTGAGCGCCATTCAATCGCTGCGCGTGGGCGATTCCAGCGAACTGGCCGCACTGGGCGCAACCGGCGCCGACGCCACCGATGACAGCGGCGAGTTTACCACCGACGATACCGAATTCAATATCTTCAATACCGATCGCAAGCTGAGCGCGCTGGAAGATGCCGCCCGCAAGCTGGCGCCGTTCCCCGAAAAGAAGGCGCTGGTCTATTTTTCGAGCGGCATCGGCAAGACGGGCGTGGATAATCAATCGCAGATCCGCGCCACGGTAAATGCCGCCGTACGCGCCAACGTGGCGTTTTATCCCATTGATGCGCGGGGCTTGGTGGCCATGGCTCCGGCCGGCGACGCGACGCAGGCCTCGCCCAAAGGGACGGGTGTGTTCACCGGCAGCGCACAACTGAGCGCCCGCAGCTCGTTTCACGACAGCCAGGACACCATCTATACCCTGGCTGCCGATACCGGCGGAAAGGCTCTGCTGGACAGCAACGATCTGACACTCGGGATCAAAGCCGTGCAGACCGATATCAGCAGTTACTATGTTCTCGGCTATTACAGCGCTAACCCCGCGCAGGATGGTAAGTACCGCCACGTAGTAGTGAAGGTGGCATCGCTTCCGGAATCGGCGAAGCTCGATTACCGTCGCGGTTATTACGCCGGCAAGGTATGGGGCAAGATGAATTCGAGCGACAAGGAGCGGCAACTGGAGGACGCGCTCACACTGGACGATCCATTCACCCAACTGCCGCTGGCGATGGAAGTGGACTATTTCCAAACCGGACGCGACAAATACTTCGTTCCGATCACGGTGCGCCTATCCGGCTCGGCTCTGGATCTTTCTCCGAAGTCCACCACGGATCTCGATTTCATCGGCCAGATTCGCGACCTCCACGGAAAGCTGCTGGGCGGCGTTCGCGATGAAATCAAGCTGAAGCTAACGGACGAGAATGCCGCGCAGCTCGCGCAGCGCCACGTGGAATATGACACTGGCGTCACGCTGCCGCCGGGCGATTACAATCTTCGCTTTTTAGCGCGCGAAAACCAAAACGGCAAGATGGGAACCTTCGAAATGAAGTTCACCGTTCCAGATTTGAGCAAGCAGTCCTCTTCGGTCCGTATGAGCTCGGTGGTGTGGAGCAATCAGCGCGAGCCCCTATCGGCCAGCATCGGCACCGCCGGCACCAACAAGAAGCTGCTCAGCGAGCACCCTTTGGTGGACAACGGAACCAAGCTGATTCCCGACATCACGCGCGTATTCCGCAAGAACCAGAAGCTGTATGTCTATTTCGAAGTCTACGATCCGGGCACAGCGGCATCGCCCAGCGTATCGGCCGAGTTGATGATGTTCCGGGGCAAATCAAAGGCGTTCGAATCGGCGCCGGTGCGCGTCACCAAACCGAAATCAGGACGTCCGAACACGCTGGCGTTCGAATTCCAGATGCCGCTCGCGAACATCCCACCCGGCCAGTACACCTGCCAAGTGAGCGTTATCGACGAACAAGCCCGCAAGTTCGGCTTCGCCCGCGCACCTCTGGTTGTTTTGCAGTAGCATTCAGAATTCTGAATTCTTTGCTTACCTGGAATTGTATTTGAAGGCAAACTGCAGTCTTACCTGCTGCCCCTTGAAGTCATTCGGCAACGGCGGGAACGGCACCGATGCGCTGATGGCCGCCACTGCTGCTTTATCCAAAGCCTGTGAACCCGATGGCGTCGCAATTACCAGCTTCGGAACTTGTCCAGTACGGTCAATGATGAACTGAAGCTGCACCAAGCCTCGGTTGCCCAAACGAGCGCTCTCGGGAATTACCGCGAACCAGTTCTGTCGGACGAGCGCCAGGATCCGAATCAGGTATGGCTTGAAATCCACCCCTAGCGGATCGCTCATCAGCTCGAGGCTGCTTCCCGTTTGACCGGGTAACGTGGGCCGCTGGGCGCTAGACGGCAAGTCTGGGGGCTGTTCGAGGTCACCCACCGCGACGCCCCCCTGCCCTCCCCCGCCGCGCGCAATTTCACGTACCGCTTCCTGGACACTTGCCTTGGGAGGTATCAGCTTGGCTTGGCCCTTGTTCTCGCTGGGCCCGTTCTGTCCCGGTGTTTCAAAAGCGAGCTTCGGCTGTTCCACGGGCTGAATCTGGGGCGGCGGAGGAGCCTTCGGTGTACCAGACAACGCGGGCGGCGCCGGCGCAGTATTTTGCGCCGTCAGAGGCGTGTCGATCTTCGGAGGCTCGGCAATGTGCGGCGTGACCGTGGATTGCTCTGGCCCGGGCGGTCGTGGATTCGGTGGCCTGAACGCTCGCACGGCCGGCGCTGGAGGCAACCTCTCCTGAGATGCCGGACGCGGTTTTAGATCCTCCACGTTCACTTCCTTGGCCACTTTGCCTTTATTCGGAGCTTTTTGGGTCAGGTCCTGCGGCAATATCAAGTGGACCGCCTGCCTGAAATCGGGAACAATCTCGGTGCCTCGTCTCATCGCCGGACCGCTCAGGCTAGCCAGAAGGAACACCAGCGCGATGATCGCGGCATGCACGATAAGCGTGCCAATGGCCGCCGGCCAGTAGCTGCGCGAGTCTACGGACTCCCGCCAGTCCAGCAGAAAATTAGGACCGGAATCCGCGCCTGATGTCATGATGGCCCAATGAAAGACGTTAATCGCGCGCCCGGCGTTGCCGACGAATTGCTAGCTAAGTGATTGAAGCCGTTGCGTGACTAACTTCGCGTGCTCTTCGATTTTATCAAGAATCGCGAGGGCCACTTCAAGAGCTCGAAGTCCCTCTTCCCCAGGGACCTGCGGCCGCGTGCGGTTCGCCACCGCTTCCAGGAACGATTCCACCTCCAGCCGCAGCGGCTCTTCTTTGATTGCCGGTAGCGGTTGAAATCCAATCTGCTGGTTTCCGCTCACCGTGAACGCCACCGCCTCTTGCTTCTGGTAATCGAGTGAGATGTATTGGTGCGGCTGAAAAAGCCGCAGTTTTCGGACGCGCTCGGTGGAGATGCGGCTGGCGGTCAAATTCGCGATGCATCCGCCCGAAAACGCCAGGCGCACGTTCGCGATATCCACTTTATCGGACAAGATCGATATTCCCGCCGCGCGAATCTCCTCGGGCATCGCGCCCACCAAGTCCAGCACGATATCAAGATCGTGAATCATCAAGTCAAGAACCACATCTACATCCAGGCTGCGCGGACTGAACAGGCTCAGCCGGTGAATCTCGAAGAACAGCGGGATATTCGTGATCTTCTTCAGTGCCGCCACGGCCGGATTGAAGCGTTCCAGGTGGCCGATTTGCAGGATGCGCTCGTGCTCCGCCGCCGTATCCACCAAGCGCCGGGCTGAGGCGAGATCGGTAGCGATCGGCTTTTCCACCAGCACGTCGACACCGGATTCGAGCAACTCGCAGCCTACTTGGGCATGGAGTGAAGTAGGTACCGCGACTACGGCCGCATCGATGTTCCCCGTGAGTTCGCCCAGCGTAGCAAAGGTGAGGCAATTATGCTCCGCGGCTGCTTGGGCCGCACGCTCCGGGTCGGAGTCCACCACCCCCACCAGTGTGGCGTTTAAAGACTGGCTCAGTACCCGCAGATGGTGGCGTCCGAACACACCCGCGCCGATGACGGCTACTCGAATCTTGTTCATTTATTGCTCCGCTTCATATCCGACCATCGCGATCCCGCATTGGTTCACTTTTTCCAGCATCGCCGCCCGATCCAGCAGCAGCGTCCTGCCCGCGTCCACAGCCAGCGCAGTCGCCCCAGCTCTTTGCATTGCTTCGATGGTCCCGGGTCCGGCCACGGGAACATCGAACAGCAGGTGCCCGCGCCGGCGCGAGACCTTCACTAGCCGGAGTGATTTGCCATTCACCAGTGACGCCGCGCGCTCGAGCATCGCGTCGGTGCCCTCCATCGCTTCCACCGCCACGCAAGCGCCGTCGCAAATCGCCACGCTCTGGCCCACATCCATGCCCGCCAGCGTATTTGCGATCCTTCTGCCATAGGCGATATCGCGTTCCTCTTCAGACGTTGGTTTGCGCTTGCTCAACACCCCCACGCTCGCCAGCAACGGCTTGAGCAGTAGCGTGGAATCCGCCAGGCGAATGCCTTCGTCGGCCAGAATCTGCGCAACGCCTCCGATCAGTGCGTCAGTATTTTTCTGCTTCAGGCTGGCGAGCAGCTTCACCAGCTTCCAGTCCGGCCGGATGGATGAAAAAATCTTGGCATGCTTCACCTGCCCAGCCATCATCACTTCGGTGATGCCCTCTTCCTTGAGGATTTCGATCAAGCGGGAAAGCTGGCCCAGCGAAATCCAATAGCAGCGTGCGGCCAGTTGTTCCACTTCGGGCGATGCTTCTTCCTTGATCGCCAGCACCACCACTTCATCGCCACCCGCCCGCGCTGTCTCCAGTGCCAGCAACGGGAAACGGCCGTTGCCGGCGATCATGCCATACCGGCTCATGGGACGCTCATTTGACAAAACCGCGCTCGGACCGATCCATGAACGCCAGCAAATCCTGCACCTCCGCACACTCGGGAACTTCCGCGCGAATGCGCTCCACCGCTTGCGTCGTATTGAGTCCGGACCTGGTCAGGAGCCGAAACGCTTTGTGCAGGCTCTCGATCGCCTCCCTGGTGAAGCCGCGCCGCTCCAACCCGACTTTGTTTTCGCCAAAGACTTTCGATTCTCGCGGACTCACCGTCATCGAGTACGGCAGCACATCTTTCGTCACCACGCTGTAGCCGCCCACAAACGCGTGCTTTCCGATGCGGCAATACTGGTGCACACCGCTGAACGCCTCAATCACCGCCCAATCTTCCACGATGACGTGCCCGGCGAACGTGACCGCGTTTCCGAGCTGCGTATGATCGCCGATCCGCACATCGTGCGCCACATGCGCGTAAGCCATTAGCAGATTGTCATCGCCGATCGTGGTGACCAGTCCGCCGCCTTCGGTTCCGCGGTGGATGCTGACAAATTCGCGGATTTTGTTGCGGCTCCCGATGCGGGTTTCCGCCCGCTCGCCTTTGTATTTCAAATCCTGCGATGCCACCCCCACTGTCGAATAGGGAAAGAAGACATTTTCGTCGCCGATGTGCGTGACGCCCTCCACGTATACGTGCGCCATCAGACGGGTGCGCGCGCCGATCTCGACATCGGCGCCGATGATGCAATGCGGTCCGATTTCAGCGCTGGGGGAGATCCGAGCTTGTGGATCGACGAGGGCAGCCGGATGAATCGCCATTCGCCGCTTAGGCCACCGGTACCGGCTCTTCGGCCACCGGCGCTCCGACGCGCGGCTCGCGATCCTGCAGCACGCACATCAGCACGGCTTCGGCCACCACCGCTCCGTCCACGGTGGCTTTCCCGTGCATCTTCGCGATGGCGCTCTTGCGCTTGGTGACCTTCATCTCAATACGAAGCTGGTCGCCCGGCCGCACCTTACCTCGGAACTTGGCCTCTTCGATGGTTGCCAGTAGCACCAGCTTGTTCTTGCGATCCGGCAGCGATTTCAACACCAGCACGCCCGCCACCTGTGCCATCGCCTCCACCACCAGCACGCCCGGCATCACCGGATACTCGGGAAAATGACCCGCGAAGTACGGCTCGTTCACCGTCACGTTCTTGATTCCGACGATGCGCTCCTCCTCCAACTCCAAAATGGCGTCCACCAGAAGCATCGGATAACGATGCGGCAAAATGTCGCGAATTTCCTGGATGTCGAGCAGAGGCATGCGAAGTGGTTATTATAACAGGCAGTGCATCCGTTTCTTGCTTTTGCGGAAGCGAAGCAGCCCGCCATCGTCGCATTCATTCGCGAGTTGGCGAGGTGCGAGTCGCCGAGCGATCAGCCGCAGGCAGTGAACCGCTTGGTCAACCTTCTGGCCGACCGGCTGGATGGAGCCACCACTGTGAAGACATTGCCGGGTGGACGTTTCGGTAATCACCTGCGCTGCGAGTTCAAGCTGCCTGGCGCGAAGCCCGGCGCCGGCAAGATCCTGGTGCTGGCGCATTCCGATACAGTTTGGCCCCTCGGGACGCTCGCGCAGATGCCGCTGCGCGAGGAAAACGGGCGCTTGTGGGGACCGGGCGTGTTGGACATGAAGTCGGGCATCGCGTTTTTTGTTTTTGCCGTGCACACGCTCCGCATGCTCGAAATCCCGGTGCGCCGAAACATCTTGTTTCAAGTGAATTCGGATGAAGAGGTCGGCAGCGAAACCTCACGACAGTTCACAGAAGAAGCCGCCCGCCAAAGCGCCATTGCGCTCCTGGTAGAGCCGGGTACCGGACTCAGGGGCAAGCTCAAGACCGCGCGAAAAGGCGTCGGCGATTACACGGTCACGGTAAAAGGCCGCGCGGCGCACGCGGGCATCGACTATGCGGCAGGCGCCAGCGCAGTGCTCGAGTTAGCGCGCCAGATTCCAAAAATCGCCGCATTCACCAATCTAAAGCAAGGCATCACGGTAAACCCGGGAGTGATTGCCGGGGGCACGCGCACCAACGTGGTGGCGGCGGAGGCGCATGTGGACGTGGACATCCGTATTGCCAAGGCGAAGGATGCTGCCGCGCTCGACAAGAAATTCCGGTCGCTACACCCGATCGATAAACGCTGTTCCATTCATGTGGAAGGCGGCTTGAATCGCCCACCGATGGAGCGCTCGCCCGCCATTCGTGCCTTGTTTCAGACCGCGCGCACATGTGCCAAGGAACTCGGCGTGAAGTTGGAGGAATCAGCCACAGGTGGCGGCTCAGATGGCAACTTTACCGCGGCGCTTGGCGTTCCCACGCTCGATGGACTCGGTGGCGTCGGCGAAGGCGCGCATGCCGCGAATGAGAGCATCCTGCTCGATCGCATCGCGGACCGCACGGCCCTGCTTGCGATGCTTTTGTCGCAGCTCTAGGCCATCGAGCACGCATCGCGAAGTACACGGACCAGTTCGTCTTCTTCATTCGCGAATACCGTCCGAAGATCGAGCAGTAATCGCCCCTCTTCAATCCGCGCCACCACCGCAGGATCGCTCAGACGGCAGCGCCGCTCTGCTGCAACCACGTCCGCGCAATCGATGGCGATCAGCCAGCTTTGAAGCGGCTGCCCGGGCGTCGACCCTCCACCGATCACCGAGCTTCCTTCCATTAGCGACGCCCGCAGTCCGTCCAGGCGGCCAAGCATTTGCCCCGATCGCGCGCGGATCTCGTCGCTCGTTTGCGAGATCATACGCAGCGCCGGAATATGATCCCAGCGCTCCAAAACCAGATTGCGCAACGTGGTTTCGAGCGCCTGGTAAATCAATTTGTCGAGGCGCAGCGCGCGAAACATCGGATTGCGACGCAGCCGCGCTACCAATGCCGCGTCGCCCGCCAAAATCCCGGCCTGCGGGCCGCCCAGCAGCTTGTCGCCACTGAATGACACCAGATTCGCACCCGCTCGAATGCTGTCCGCCACCAGCGGCTCTTCCACGCCAAACGCGCGTAGATCAGCCACGCATCCGCTGCCCAAATCTTCGTACAGAGGAACATCGCGCTCTTTAGCCAGTCCAGCTAATTCGCGCAGCTCAGGCCTCGCGGTAAATCCTTCCATGCGAAAGTTGCTCGGATGCACACGCAGCAGCAGCCGCGTTCGTTCGTTGATGGCCTGGCGATAATCGTCGACGGTGGTCCGATTGGTTGTGCCCACTTCGCGCAAGACGGCGCCCGAGCGCTGCATGATTTCGGGAATGCGAAATCCGTCCCCGATCTCGATCAACTCGCCACGCGACACCACCACTTCAAAACCAGCCGCCAGCTCATTCAATGCCAGGTAAATCGCGGCGGCGTTGTTGTTCACCGCGATGCCCGGCGCGCCGGTCAACCGTTCGATCAATTCCCCGGCGTGCACATCCCGCTTGCCTCGCCGCCCGGCCACAAGATCGTATTCCAGGTTTGAGTAACCGAAGAGCGGCTCAAAAGGCGCCAAGGGCGCGCGGCCCAGGTTAGTGTGCAACACCACGCCCGTCGCGTTGATCACACGGCGTAGCGATGGCGTCTCCAACTTCGCCAAATTGCGCTCTACGCGCGTTTCGATTGACACAGAGCCGCCGTCGCGCCCGGCTCGTATTTCCCGGCGCGTTGCTTCCAGCACACGGCGCACTTCTTCCACCAGCAATCGCCGTGGAAAACGCCCTTCCAAATGGCTCAACGCGCCCAGCACCTGGTCCACGGACGGCAGATCGCGCAGTTGTTCGGGAGCCGCCACGCCACGAGTTTAACAGGCTTGTGAACAGCCTTCGGCTTCGCTTGTGTTATCTTCCTGTTTTCATGGACCCCATCACGCTTCTTGTCATTTCGAGCCCCCACTATCCGTTCCTGCGATTCCTGGACCGTCTGCCGCAGCCCGTCACCGTGCACACCGGCAACGATCTCGATTTCTTGAAAGAGCACGCTCCCGACGCCGACGTGATCCTCAACGGTTTCCACGATGGATCGGCGCTTCGAGCGATCCTGCCGCTGGCGCAGCGCGTGAAGTGGGTCCACGCTTTATCGGCCGGCGTGGAGAAGGTTTTATCGCCTGAACTGATCGAAAATCCCGTCCCGCTCACCAACGGCCGGGGTGTTTTCGGTCCCGCGTTAGCCGAATTCTCTATCGCGGCAATGCTCTATTTCGCTAAAGATCTGCGCAGGTTGATTCGCCAGCAGGGGGCCGCGCGCTGGGAGCAATTCGACGTCGCCTTCCTTCGCGATCAGACGCTGGGCGTGATCGGCTACGGTGGCATCGGACGGGAAGCAGCGCGCCTGGCTCACGCGCTCGGAATGAAAGTTCTGGCTCTTCGGAGGCGAACTCCATCGCCGGAAAATGATCCCGTGCTGGAGCGTTCCTTCACCCGCGAGCAATTAAACGAAATGCTGAGCCTCTCCGATTACGTGCTCGCCGCCGCGCCACTGACGCCTGAAACACAGGGCATGCTCGGCGGAAGTGAGTTCCATTTCATGAAGCCCTCCGCCGTGTTCATCAATGTGGGCCGAGGAGCCGTAGTTGTCGAGTCTGCGTTGATCTCCGCGCTCAACCAAGCCATGATTCGCGGCGCCGCGCTCGATGTCTTTGAGACCGAACCACTCCCCGCCGATCACCCTTTCTACCAGATGGAAAACGTGTTGCTGTCGCCCCACTGCGCCGACCACACCACCGGCTGGATGGAGCTGGCCGTCAATCAATTCATTGAAAATTTCGAGCGCTTTCGCAACGGGCAGCCGCTGGAATTCATCGTGGACAAACAGGCCGGCTACTAAACCGAGCTCATGTCCGAAATCCAGCTTTCCGATATACAAGCCGCAGCCGAACGAACGCGCGGCATCGTGCACCACACGCCGGTCCTCACTTCGCACACCCTGGATGCCATGGCCGGCGCCAGCGTCTTCTTCAAGTGTGAAAATTTCCAGCGAGGCGGCGCGTTCAAGATCCGAGGTGCAGCCAACTTCGTCTTGTCGATTCCCAAAACCGATTTGCCGCGCGGCGTGGTGACGTATTCGTCCGGCAATCATGGGCAGGCTGTCGCAATAGCCGCCGAATCGCTTGGCATCGCAGCCACCATCGTCATGCCAGCCGACGCTCCCGCCTTGAAGCTGGCGGCTACTCGGACCCACGGCGCTAAAATCGTCACCTATGATCGCGCCACGGAGGATCGCGAAGCCATCGCACAACGGATCGCGGACGAAACGGGGGCAACTATTGTCCCTCCCTACGATCATCCGTGGACCATTGCGGGCCAAGGCACCGTCGCTCTGGAATTGCTGGAAGAAGTACCCGATCTTGATGCACTCGTCGTGCCCGTCGGCGGCGGTGGGCTGATCTCCGGCAGCTGCATCGTGGCTCACGCGATTCGCCCCGGCATTCGAGTCTTCGGTGTCGAGCCGGAGCAAGGCAACGATACGCTACTGTCTTTGCGTGCGGGCCAGAGCGTCGGGATTTCTTTACCTGAAACCATAGCCGACGGGCTTCGCGCCACCAAGCCCGGCGCGCTCACGCTTCCTATTATTCAGCAACACGTCAAGGACATTGTCTTGGTGACTGACAAGGAAATCCGCGACGCCATGAAGTTCCTACTCACGCGAATGAAGATCCTGGTCGAGCCCAGCGGCGCTGCTTCCGCTGCCGCAGTGATGGGCGGAAAGCTTCCGCGGGATATTCAGAAGGTTGGCGTCATCCTTTCGGGCGGAAACGTCGATCTCGAATATCTGCGAACCCTCGGCTAATCCCCCGTCTCTTCCAGGAAACAACTCTCAAACGCCCGATCCACCAGATCGTCCGTCAAATGGAACGGCAGCTTCTCGAAATGAATCAAATCGATGGCATGCGAGAGAATGTCACGTGGATGGCAGCGCCGGAACGGCCGCCGGGCCTTTCGATAGTGCTTATCGATAAAGCGGGCGATCAAGCCATCCTGGTGCGGCAAGGTTCTGGATTCGCAGAAGCGCTGGAAGATTGTGGTGAACTCATGCTCGTCCGGGCTGCGCAGCAGCATCTTGTATTGAATGCGGCGTAGAAACGCTTCATCGCCCAATTGTTCCGGATTCAGGTTGGTCGAAAAAATCAAAAACGCTTCGAACGGCACGGTGATCTTCCCACCGCTGTTGAACTTCAAATAGTCCACGCGCCGTTCCATGGGCACGATCCAACGATTCAACACTTCGGCCGGAGTACACTGCTGCCGCCCGAAGTCGTCGATCAGATAAATCCCATTGTTCGCCTTTAACTGATACGGCGCGTCATAAACCTTCGACGTGGCGTTGTAGTTCAGATCCAGCATTTCGAGCGTCAACTCGCCGCCGGTGACGATGAATGGACGCCGGCACTTGATCCACCGCCGGTCATGCTGCGGCCCGGTTGCGAACACGGACTGCTCCTCCGGATCCTCCACTGGCTGATGATAGAGCGGGTCGAAAACCTGAACGATAGTGCCCTGGCAATCCAGTGCATGCGGGACGTAAACGCACGAATCGTCCACGTTCATCAGCGCTTCGGCCAGGAACGTTTTCCCATTCCCCGGTTGCCCATAAATCAGGAAAGAATTTCCGGAACTGACCGCCGGACCGATCTGAGCCAGGATGCGCGGCGTCACCACCATCTTGCGATAAGCTTCCTGCAACGCCTCCGGCGTGAGCCAGCCTTCGGCGCGCCGCTGCCTTCTGACCATCTCTGCGTACTGATTCAATGGAACCGGCGCGCGACCCGTGTACTGGTTGCTCTCCATACATTCGCGCGCATAGTTTTTGCCGGCTTCGCCCAGCGCGAACAGCACCGTGCTATTGCCCATGCCGAGCGACTTCTTCGCCTCAATGAAATGCTGGTGTTTGAAAAGGTCGATGATTCCTTCGATCAGGCTGAACTTGAGCCCCAGCGCCTCCGATAGCTCGCGGCCCAGCATGTCGCCCCGCGAATACAAAGTCTTGAGGATGAGTTGTTGGACCAGGGATTTGGCTAGCCCGGTTTCTTCCAGCGTCTCGGGCACTGGTGGAACCACGCCGGCGCTTTCATTGTCCTCTTGGGGGGCACTGCTCAGCGACCGGGAAAGAAGGTCCAGGCCGCTTGAAACACTTTCTTCCTGCTCTTCTGAAGAAGAAATGGATGACGACAGGACGGATTCAGATTGCATGATGGAAGATCCAGTTTGGGTCTTCGTTGTGTGTAACGCAATAGGAACTTGGTCCTTATTTCGCTTAGGTTAAATTCCGGGGTTGACAAACGGACGTCGTCTGCGAATGCCGTGCCGTCCACTCCGCGCCTGCCAGCACCACCAGCGCCGCAACGAAACCCCACAAAATAATCGTCACCGTGTAAACAAACGGTCCATATTCGGACTGTAACTTGTCACGGAGGTAGGGCCAGGTCCAAAGATTGATGTACTTCAGCGCCTCCAGCAAAAATCCCACCAGGATGGCGGCCGGAATAATGCGCGTGGGCTTGATTTTGCAGTTGGGCAATAGCCAGTAAATCAGGAACAGCACCAGCATGGACATCGGAATGGCAGCGGCTTTGAACAGCAGCAGCCCGATGAAGTTCGCTACGGGCGCCGTCTGGCGGATCGCAATGCCGGTCAGGAACTGGTTGTCTAAAGCCGTGAGCGTTGTTGACATCAGCATCAGCGCTCCGCACGCGAAGATCAGCCCCAGGCTCACCAGCTGGTTCTTGAAATAGTTTCGATTCTTGGGGCAATTCCAAATGCGATTCAGCGCCACCTCCAAGGGCAAGAAGATGCCGCTGGCGGTGAAGAACAATAGCACCAGCGAGACGATTTGAACCTGCCCGCGCGACGCCACGGTTACCTCGAAATTCCGCCGGATGAACTGTCCGAACGTGTCCGGAAAATAGTCGCCCAACGCAAAATAGACCGCGCTCACGCCGGCTCTCCACTTAAACACATACCGGCATATGGAAAGCATCACCGTCAGAAAAGGAAAGAACGACAACAGCAGACCCGCCGACACCGAGAAAGCAAACACATGCACCTCGGTCTGCATCAGATAGCGAAAGGTAGGAACGAGCGCACGGCCGAGTCTTCGCATCGCGCGTTACTCGGCGATCACGCGACGGCCCTCAATGCGCCAGCGCTCCGACAGAACGATCCCGATGGCTTCGCTGTAGATGCGATGTTCTTGCGCCAGAATTCGGGCCCCAAGGGTCTCTTCGGTGTCGTCATCCAGCACCGGCACGGCTGCCTGCAAAATAATGGGACCCGCATCCAGCTGTTCATCGACAAAATGCACCGTGCAGCCGCTAATCTTTGCGCCATGTTCGAGCGCCTGCTTCTGGGCATCGATGCCGGGAAACGCTGGCAGCAGCGATGGATGAATGTTCAAGGCGCGCAATGGAAAGGCGCGGCAAAAGTCCGCCGTCAGCAGTCGCATAAAGCCGGCCAGGCAGACCAGCTCCACGCCGTGGTTCTGAAGCTCGGCCACCACGCGCCGGTCATATTCTTCGCGCGCCAGGCCTTTGGACGGCAGCGCCAGCGCCGGGAATCCCCGCTCGCGGGCGATCTCCATCCCGCGGGCTTCCGGACGGTTGGAAATCACCACCGCGATCTCCGCCGTCAACCTCCCGGACTCGATGTTTCGGGCGATCGCTTCGAAATTGGAACCCCGGCCCGATAGCAGGATGCCCAGGCGCTTCACCTGGCCCCAGCCTCGCCGCCACTATCCACATAGATCACGCGCGGCCCACGGGATTCCACCACCTCACCCATCTGGAAACAGGCCTCGCCCAAGCTGCTCAACAGCGCTCGCGCCTTTCCAAGATTCCGCTTGCCGATCACCAGGATCATTCCTACGCCCAGGTTGAAAGTCCGCCTGTAATCAGCCACATCCAGGTTGCCAATTTCGCGCAGCTCCTCAAAGAACGGCGGAATGGCCCAACTGGCAATGTCCACCCGCGCCGCCAACCCCTTCGGCAATATGCGTGGGGTGTTGTCGGTGATGCCGCCTCCAGTGATGTGCGCCGCGCCCTTCAACATGCGCTCGTCGATCAAGGCACGGATCGGCTTCAGGTAGCTGCGATGCACCTTCAACAGCTCGTCGGCCAGTTCATCGGTCAGCGGACGCCGCGCAATCTCAAACAGCAGCTTGCGCGCCAGCGAATAACCGTTGGTGTGCAGCCCGTTCGATGGCAATCCAAGTAGGACATCGCCAGGCCGGATTCCCGCGCCCGTCAGCATCTGCTTGCGCTCCACCGCGCCCACGATGAACCCAGCCAGGTCGTATTCGCCTTCCTGGTACAGCCCCGGCATCTCCGCCGTCTCGCCGCCGATCAGGGCGCACCCGTTCGCGCGGCATCCTCGCGCTATGCCCTCGATGACTTGCCCCGCGACGTCGGCATCGAGCTTGCCGACAGCGAAATAGTCCAGAAAAAACAGCGGCACCGCACCCTGCACCGCGATATCGTTCACGCAGTGATTCACCAAATCTTCGCCGATGGTATTGTGCCGGCCGGTCAGAAAGGCGATCTTCACCTTGGTCCCCACACCGTCGGCCGAGCTCACCAGCACCGGATTCTTCCAGCCGGAAAGCAGGTAGCCGCCACCGAAGCTGCCGATATCGGTTAAGACGGAGCGCGTGAAGGTGCCCCGGGCATGCCCTCGGATGAGCGAAACGGCGCGGTCCGCTTCATCGATACTGACCCCGGCATCTTGGTAAGTGATTGCGCGATTATTCGGTTTTCTGGCCGCCATTTCCCGAGTGTGATCTCCTATGGTACGCCTTCCGCGACCACCCTCATAGTTCAGGGTTATACTAAAAGCGAGTACGTCTGTCCCTGGATCACGCGATCCGGGTATGGGAAAGAGAGCTTCGATGATCCCAACGCGTTGGCTGGCAAGCCTCCCCTGCCTCCTGATAGTAGCCTCGGCGGCTTTCGCCCAACAAGCCCCCGCTACCACGCCGCCGGCGGGGCAAGCGGACAAAGCAGCCGCTTATTACAACTATTCTTTGGGCCATTTGTATTCGGAGCTGGCGGCCGCTTACGGGAACCGGGGCGAATACTTCAGCAAGGCTGCCGATGCCTACCGCGCGGCGCTGAAAGCCGACCCCAGCGCGACATTCATAGCCGAAGAACTCTCGGACTTATACATCCAATCCGGCCGGTTGCGCGAAGCGGTGCTGGACGCTGAAGATGCCCTGAAACAAAACCCCAACGATTTGAACTCGCGCCGCCTTCTGGCACGCATCTACACCCACCTGATCGGCGATTCGCAGACCAATCAGATCGATGCCGACATGGTGAAGAAGGCCGTGGAGCAGTACCAGAAGATCACCGAGGCCGATCCCAAAGACATCGACAGCTGGATTATGCTCGGCCGCCTTCAGAAGGCCTTGATGAATTCCACCGAGGCTATGGCCGCGTACAAAAAGGCTCTGGAGCTGGATGCCGATAATGAAGACGCCATGACAGGCTTGGCCACTGTTTACGCCGACCTAGGCGACAACAAAGCTGCGGCCGACATGCTGCGCAAAGTGGCGGACAAGGATCCCAATCCACGCAGCCTGACCAGTCTCGCCAGCGTGTACGAGCAGCTGAAAGATTATTCGCTGGCTGCCGAAATGTTGCGCCGCGCGCTGGATCAGCAGCCGGGCAATTCCGAGTTGAAGCAAGCGTTGGCGGAAGATCTGCTGTTTTCCAACCAACTGGACGACGCCTTGAAGCTGTATCAGGAGGCCGTTGCCGAGGATCCGAAGGACGTCAAGGCGGAGCTGCGCATATCGTTGATCTACCGTCAAAAGCAGGACTTTGCGAAGGCGCGCGAAGCGGCCGACAAGGCCAAGGAGATCGATCCGAACGATCTCGAAGTCCAGTACAACGACGTGAACCTGCTGGAAGCCGAAGGCAAGGTTCCAGATGCGATCAAGACCTTAAAGGGCATCCTGGATGCCACCGCCAAGAAGAGCTACAGCGCGGCGGAGAAGGGCAGCCGGGGCAACCTGCTGCAGAACCTGGGTGATCTGGAACGGACCGTCGAACAATACCCCGCTGCCGTGGACGCTTTCCGCCAGGCCGCCGATTTGGATCCGGACAACGCCGGGCGCGCCGAAGCAGAAATCATCGAGACTTACCGCGAAGCCAAGGATTATCCCAAGGCCGAAGCGGAAGCCGACGCGGCGGTGAAGAAGTTCCCGAAGGATCGTATCGTATCGGCCACCCGGGCCTCGGTGTTGTCAGACATAGGAAAGACCGAGGCGGCGGTGGCTGAAGCCCGCCGGTTGATGGACGGCAAGAACGATCGCGAAGTCGATCTCACGCTGGCCGACATCTACGAGAAGGCCAAGAACTTCACTGAAATGGCGAAGTCGCTGGATGCGGCCGAGAGCCTTTCAAAAACCAGTGAAGAGAAGCAAACCCTGGCCTTCCGCCGTGGCGCCATGTATGAACGCATGAAGAACTATTCAGCCGCCGAAGCGGAATTTCGCAAAGTGCTGGATATGAACCCCGATAACGACGCCGCGTTGAATTATCTGGGCTACATGCTGGCGGACCGCAATGTCCGGCTGGAGGAAGCGCGTGACCTGGTGAGCAAGGCCGTGGCGCGGGAGCCCAACAGTGGCGCTTACCTGGATAGCCTGGGTTGGGTTTACTTCCGCTTGAATAAGCTGCCCGAGGCCGAAGACAAGCTGCGCGAAGCGTTGCGCTACATGTCGCGCGACCCAACCGTGCACGATCACTTGGCCGAGGTCTACTTCAAAGAAGGCAAGATCCGCGAAGCCATCGCGCAATGGCAAAGCTCTGTTCGAGAGTATCAATCCGGCCCGCCCAGCGATATGGACCACGCGGAACTCACGAAAGTCCAGAAGAAGCTGGAAGACGCCAAGGTTCGCTTGGCTCGCGAGACGGGCGGAGGGGCTAAACAACAGTAAGTGGCTTCCCGGGTGCGGAAGCGCTTTCCGCTGCTGCTGTGCGTTTTTGCGCTGCACGCAGCACTTGCGCCTCACGCAAACGCCCAGAAGTTTTACACCTATGTGATGGACCTGGGTCCCAACTACGTCCAGTTGGCTTGGGGCACCACCGCGGGCGAAAACACCATTGGCCGGTCGTCTCCTTCTTTTGGAGAAGCTAGCGTTGAAATCGCCGATCGCAAGCTGATCTCGGTGGGCAATTCCATCACAGTGGGCGATCTCATGCCCGATCGTTCCTACAAGTACAGCATCTCTCTGCACGGCAAGATGCTGGGGCAAGGCGAGGTCCGAACTTGGGCTGCAAACTCACAGCGGCTGACGTTCTTTGTGGTGGGCGACTTTGGAACCGGCAAGGGTCCGCAATACAGCGTCGCTCGCGCCATGTGGCAGGAGTACCAGCGCCGCGCCACCACCGGCAACCCCGTTCGGTTTCTGCTCAGCTTGGGAGATAACGTCTACGGGGATATCCGTGGGCTGAGTTTCGGCTTTAGCCACACGGGCGCAAGTGATCAAGACTGGGGTTCCAAGTTCTTTGAGCCCTATGAACCGCTTCTCGGGAGCATCCCTTTCTTCCCTGCGCTCGGCAATCACGACGGCAACGAGACCGAGCGGCATCGCGACCTGGCGGCCATCCTGGATAACTTCCCGTTTCCACAAAACCAGCCCGCACGCTATTACGACTTCACCTACGGGGGGCTGGCGCAGTTCTTCGCCCTCGATAGCACCAGCAACACGGATTCCGGACCCGCGCGCGCCGGATATCTGGAAGACAGCCCGCAGTTCCACTGGATGCAATCCGAATTTGCGAAGCCCCATCCGCTCTGGGTGATTCCCTATTTCCACCATCCCATGTTCACCGCCGGCCCCGATCACCCGCCCAGCCTGGAACAGCTTCGCCACTGGTTTCGGCTATTCACCGACAGCGGCGTCAAAGTGGTGTTCTCCGGCCACGAGCACAACTTCCAGGCCAGCGAGGTCAGCCCTGCTACCGGCGTTATTCGTTTCTTCGTCAGCGGCGCCGGGGGCGAACTGCGGCGTGGCAACGTGCGGAAGAACATGCAGAACGCCCACATTCAGGCCTGGGCGGAACAGAATCACTTCCTCGAAATCGACATCGATGGAAAAGCAATGAAGGTAACGCCGCTCTCTTACGAACCGCTGAACATCATAGACAGCTCCGGCGCACCGGTTTCCACCCCGTTCACCGTCACCCTGCCCTGAGCATCCTTGACCGAGCCACGACTGCGGGAAGCGGTTCCCTCGACCATCCTCCGGCCGGTACAATGGGTCTCTCTATGGAACATTTCACTTGGGATTCAGTGCCCCTCGAAGTGATGAGCGACATGATCTCGCGCAAAATCATCAGCGGCGAAAAAGCTATGATCGCGCAGATTTTCTTGAAGAAGGACGCCGTGGTGCCCGAGCATCATCATGAAAGCGAACAGGTAACCTATATTCTGGAAGGCGCGCTGAAGTTTGAGCTGGAAGGCAAGGAAGTAGTGGTGCACAAGGGTGAAGTGCTGCGCATCCCTTCCAACGTGCCGCATCGCGCCGTGGCGCTGGAGGACACCCTGGATCTCGACGTCTTCGCGCCCATTCGCAAGGACTGGCTGGCGAAGGATGACGCATACTTGCGGCGCGGCGAACGCGAAAGTTCTTGAGAAGGAAGACACCGGCCGCGCCAAGGAGCCCTCGATTGTGATAAATTCCACCGATAGGAGTTACTTCATGAAAAGTTATGTCGCCGGCTTGGTCTTGCTGGCTCTGCCCTGTGTGCTACCGGTTCTCGCGCAGGAGAGGCAGAATTTTGTTTTCAACCCGAGTACCCCCGAGGGCCAAATCCTGCAATCCCTTGGTCAGGAGCCGGACGACGCCCGGAAAGTTTCCCTAGGTCAGGATTTTCTCGCGAAGTACCCCAAGCATGAGGCTGCCGGCTGGGTGGCGGCGCAATTGGAGTCCGGCCTGCTCGGTCAAAAAGAATATGACAAAGTTTTGGACGTGGCCGAAATGTCCTACGAAAACAGCCCCGATATGGACGCCACGTATTATGCGTTGAAGGCCGCGGTGGCCAAAGAGGATATCGAGCAAACTAAGAAGTGGTCCGCTCGCACGTCGGAAGTCGCGCGCAAAAATATCAGCACGGCGAAAGCGCCCACCGACGACGAAGGAAAGCAGCAACTGGAGTACGCCAAGCAAGTGGACGAGTATTCGGAATACGCGCTGTACGTGGTCGCGTTGAAGGCGCCGCCCAAGGAAGAAGTGGATCTGGTGGATACGCTCATCAAGCAAAATCCCAAGAGCCAGTATCTGTCGGAAGTCGCCAACAGCTATTTCGCCGCGTTGGCCAAAGCCGGCGAAGGCTCAAAGGCGTGCCCCGCCGCTGAAAGAATGGCTGTCGATAAGAACGCCGAGGCCATGCTGTACTCGGCCGATTGCAGTTGGCGCGGCAATCACGCGGACCGCGTCATCAGTTATGCCGCTAAAGCCTCGGAGGCTGCCAGTACGCGGGCCAAACGCGAAGGCGCGAGTGAATCCGAATGGGCCGCTCAAAAAGCCGCGCTACTCGGAACCGCCAATTTCTACACCGGAGTTGGCTATACCATGGAAATGCGCTACGGGCCGGCTAACAAAGCTCTCAGAGCCGCTCTGCCATCCATCAAGGGCAACTCCCAGCTTTACGCGATCGCCCTCTTTGATCTGGGCCTGGCCAACTACAGCCTCGGCAAACCGATTGGCGACAAGGCGCAGATGCGGGAAGGGTTGCACTACTTCCAGGAATCGGCCGGGATTTCAAGCCCGATGCAGGATCAGGCGTCGCGCAACGCCAAGCTCGTGCTCACTGAGCTCGGCGGGAAATAATGACCGGCAAGTAGCCGCCCCTAACCAGCAATCGACCTCCAGTTTTTTGTCAGATGTTCGGCGGTGCGCCAAGCCAGCGCTTGCATGGTGAGTGTTGGATTGCGCGCGCCGCTGGTTCCAAACACCGACCCACCCAGCATTCCGAGGTTCGGCGCTTCATGCGAGAATCCCCAGCGGTCCACCACGTTGGTATCGGGATTATCGCCCATGCGCGTGCCGCCGTAAGTGTGCGTGGATAGCGCGGGGCCGAACGGCTGGCCCTTGATCACTTCAATCGCACCCGCCGCGCGGAACCATTCTTCCATTTTGTTCTGCGAGTGAATGGCGGCCCGCGTCTCGTTTTCCTTGGGGCCGCTGGTGACGCGGCACACCGGATCGCCGAGGGGATCTTTCACGTCAGGATCCAGATCCAGATAGGTGTTCTCGTACGGGAAACTGTTGCCCTGCAGATACGACGTCGTCCAACGGTTCGCGTTCTCATGCACGAATTGCTTCCACTTCGATCCCCACCCGGGCGCGCGGCCAAACGTGCTCATGCTCGCCCCGGCGATGGGATGCTTTTCCATGAATGTACACAGACTCGACCCGCCGATGAACCCGAGCCCTGAATGATCGAACGTATCGTCGGCCCATTCATCCACCACCACGCCTTGCGAGAGCATCGCGCCATACCAGGTGTTGACATCCATCGGGAACAACGCCGTCACGCCCACGCCCGCCTGCGCGTCCCAATGTCCGAAATAGTGCTTGCCCACCTGGCCGTGATTGTTCGCCAAGCCATTCGGATACGCCTTCGATTTTGAAAGCAACAATAGCCGCGTGTTCTCGTAAGTGTACGAACCGATCAATACAACTTTCGCGGGCTGAAAATACTCTTTGCCATCGCGGATGTAGAGCACGCCGGTGACTTTCCCGTTGTTGTCAGAGACGATCCGCGTCACTTGCGCCCCATCGAACACCGTCAGGTTCTTGGTCTTCTGCGCTTCGGGAATGGTGGTGAAACAGGTGGAATTCTTGGCCCTGATCTGGCACCCGCCGCGATCGCAATAGCCGTGATAGGCGCAAGCCGGCCGCCCGCGATAGGGCTGCGAATTGATCGCCGCAGGCGCATGAAACGGCTTCCAGCCGAGCGACAGCGCGGCTTTGTGCATGTGATCCAGAAAATCGGAGGTGCGCAGCGCCGGCATCGGATATTCGCGCTGGCGCGGGCCTTCATAAACATTGCCCACCGGGTCCAGCTTGCCCTGAATGTTGCCCGCTTTGCCCGAAACACCCACTTCGTGCTCGACGATGTCGTAGAAAGGCTCCAACTCGTCGTAGCCGATGGGCCAGTCCTCTAGCGTCGATCCCTTCGGGAGCAAACTAGCGCCGTAACGTTTGATAGTTTCCGAACGCGTTTTAAAATCCCACGGCTTCAGCCGCCAGCTTTGAGCATGATAGTGAATTGACGTGCCGCCCACCGCGTTCATCATGGGATGCGTGGCCCCTTGCCGCGCCTTGGCATCCGGACTGGTGCGAAACGTCGGGATTTCTTTCTTGGCCTTGGGTACCGTGGTCACCAGGGCGCGTACGTTGTTGTGAATCTCGTCCGGCTTGAAATCCTTGGCTGGATCCATCCACGTTCCGGCTTCAATGCCGGCAACTTTCAATCCAGCACGGGCCAGCGGCAGCACAGCCACGCCACCGGCTGCTCCCAATCCCACCACGGCGACATCCACCGGTTTCAGATTAATGGCCATGTTCGCCTCCCGCGCCATATGCGGAGTGGTGATATGGCTTGATCTCCACGCCCATCTTCTGATCGTCCGCCGATGTGGCCATGCGCGGCCCCGGGTACCGGATCAAATCCCAGCCCGCAAAATTCTTGTTGCCGCCGTAGTAGGGATCGCCGAACATCCCTTCCATGGTCAGCCGCCGCGCACGATTGAAGAACGCCCGGGCATTGGCAAAGCCCTCCGCATTTCCGTTCTCCATCGCAGTCAGCACCGCGTCCTGCTTATCGGGTGTCAACTCGATGAACGCCCGACCCTGCGACCTGCGCGCGAAGGCATCCGTCGCTTCCAAGCCTTCGATGAACGCTGGCTTCTCCCCGGCCAGATAATCGCCCAGCGCGCGATTAATGTACTCCGGCACTCCGCTTTCTGACGCGCTAGGTCCCCAATCGTCTTTGGGAATGATCCGATCGGTGAACGCCGCCAATATGCGAAGCTGCACGTCGGAGAGCACGGATTGCGCCGGCGCTTGGACATTAGACTGAGCGGCGGCAGTGAGCGCAGCGACTGGAATAATCGCCGCGCCAGCAATCACTGCCCGTCTGGAAAGTTCACTGGCAGTGTCTTCCGACATGGCTCTAACGATGGAACAAGCCGTTGTAAACGCCGCTGGCGAGAATGTGCCCGCCCAGCGCCTTCTCCAAATCATCGCGGCCGGCGGTGGCCGGCAGATCCAGCTTTGAATCGAGCGCGTAAACCTCTAACGTGTAATGATGCGGCAGCCCCGGCGGCGGGCAAGGACCCATGTAGCCGTTCCTGCGGGCGATATTCATGCCTTGGCGTATGCCGTCCGGAAGATCGCCTGTAGCCTCGACATTGGCGGGCAAGCCTGTCGCAGTGGCTGGAATGTTCCAGGCGATCCAATGCGTCACGTCATCGAACGTCTTTCCAGGATGCACGTCGCCATCGTGGAAAATCAGAGCGATTGACATTGTACCGGCTGGCGCTCCGCTCCATTCAATCTGCGGAGAACCTCCGGGCGGCTTCGCGGCGCAGGTGAATTTCTCTGGAATGTCGCCTCCGTCGCTGTATCCGGAAACTGTAAGTTTGAGCGGCGAAGGAATGCCACCCCCGCCTCCCTTATTCTGTGCATATGCGGCGCCGGCGGTAAGTGCCAGGGCAGCCGCGAAAGTGGTCCAAGATCTCATGTCGATTCTCTCCTATTTGCCCGTGTAGCTCACGCGCCAGATGGCCTTGTAGCCGTCGTCGGTGAAATACAGCGAGCCGTCTTTTGCCACCACCACCGCCACGGGCCGGCCCCAAGCGTTGCCGTCCGGCGTGACGAATCCGGTGATGAAGTCTTCGTACACTCCGCTGGCATGGCCGTTGTCCAAGGGAACGCGAACGATTTCGTAGCCCGCGCGCGCGGAGCGGTTCCAGGACCCGTGCTCGGCGCCGAACAGATCGCCGCGATATTCCTTGGGGAATTGAGTGCCTTCGTAGAACGTGATTCCAAGCGATGCGTTGTGTGGTTGCATCAACACATCGGGCACAATCACCTTGTCCTTGAGTTCGGGATGCTTGCCTTCCAGCCGCGGATCCTGATTCGCGCCCATGTAGAACCACGGCCAGCCGTAGAAGCCGCCCTCTTTCACGTGCGTGATGTAATCGGGCACCAGATTGTCACCCAGCTCATCGCGCTCGTTCACCGAGCACCACAGCTCTCCGGTCTGCGGATTCACCGCCAGGCCCACGGGATTGCGGATGCCTGCGCCATAAACCTGTACAAACTTGCCGTCCGGCGTGTATTCGAGAATGTCAGCGCGATGCATTTCCTTCGGGTGCGTATCGGGATCGTCCACGTTGGAGCCCGAGCCAACCGCCACGAACATGCGCTTGCCGTCTTTGGAGAACACCACGTCGCGGGTCCAATGGAAGCCCCCCGTGGGAAGCTCCGCGACGACCGTCTCAGATGGTCCGGTGGCTTTCAAGTCGCCGGTGTGATACGGAAATTTCACTACGGAATCCGTGTTGCCGATGTAGATCCACTGCGGGTTGTTGCCAACCGGATAAAACGCGATCCCAAACGGCCGCTTCAATCCAGTGGCGAATGTGGAAACCTGCTCGGGCTTGCCATCGGCGCTACGGCCACGGAAAACCTTTATTTCCCCTGGCATGCTGTCGGCGACGAAGAAGTCGCCATTCGGCGCCATGCGGATCTGGCGCGGCTCCGTGACACCTTCATGGACGTAAAGCTCAACCTTGAAACCAGCGGGCGCCATGGGCCACATGTTGTCCGGCTTCGCCACCACTCTTGGAAAATTCTGGCTCGATTTGGTGTCGTATGGCTTCGGAAGATCGGCGGCGGTGATCTTGTGGAAGAGCCCGGGCTTTTCCGTTCGATAATCCGCAAAGGCCTGCTGGCCCGTCACCAGATCCTTGCTGTCGATCTTGTCGCTCTTGCCTCCGGCGCCTTGCAACATCCAACCCGCGCCGACCATCATCAATGCGGCGGGAACCATCCAGAACAGCTTTTTCATCTTGCCTCCCAGCGACGTAGCGTCACCGGCACAGGGTGTCCCGGGACGCGACCGATCAGTATATCACCTAGTCACTGGTGTCTCGATCGCTCGTATCATCGCTCGTAACAGGGGCGTTGGGGGCGAAAATTTGGTTACAGAACTAGGTTTTGTGGCTGGTGGCTGGTCGCCGGCCCGAGGCGCCAAGTCATGAGTAGCTAGGTGGCGCATCACGGGGGTGTCTTGTGTGCGGCGTGGTGATTTTTTGCAAATTTGGCGAAACGAAGCCAAGAAACGGGGTGGATGGCGCGTTCATGCACTCGATTCAAGCGTGGACCGAAATGGCGCAAAGCGGAGGGGCGTGGAGCGGGGAAGTGATTGAGTGAGAGAGGGAAGTAAATCGAGGGGGATTGTCACCGTTCCTGGGATCACGTCGGCGGTATGGCTATACGTCCACGTGCGCTCCCACTGAACGGTTTCGTTACCAGTTGCACAGACCGCTTCAGCTTGTATCCCGCAGCCGCTCAAGTTCAGTCTTCAGCCCGACAGCGCGGCCAAGGTGCCGAAGACCGACTTCGGCAAACTCGCAGCATTTTTCACGGTGACCAAGATGGTTCATGCCCCGTGCCATGGCTAGGGCAGCCAACACTTCTGTCAAGCTACCGGGCGGCATATTTGAAAGATCACCGGCATCTATTTCCGCTGGAGTTATTTGTTCGAACACGTGCGGGAATGGTTCGAATTTCCCAAAGAACAAAGCGCTTCGCCGTCGGTAAGTGTCAATGAGGCTTGCGAGGCTCGCTTCGGCTTCGCCGTCGCTTGCCCCATACGTCCACCAGTGATCGGCTGCGCTCGCCTGGTGAAAACGGTTTCAAAAGGCACACTCGTACTCCTTGAGCTTCCTCCAGTCTGTGACACGACCGCTGCCCCCGGAAGGCAAGAATGAGAAGTGCACCGACATTGACGCAACACTTACCGCCGAAGCGCGAGCCCTGAACGTTCACGAGGTCGATGCGATCGCAAAACGCCCGCCGAAATGTGGTTCCGCTACCTTTGAATCCGTCAGCACGGACTATGGGCAGGAAGTCGCGTTTTAGCAATTCGTGAAATCGTTTGTAGGAGTCCATGGTCTATCGTAAACAGGTTGAACCCATGAGCCGATCCCGCCGACAAGGTCTCTGCCGGATTCGAATTCGGTACTGATCGCTCGCGTCCGTGGGAGGACTAAGGCTCCGCTCGATTCCGCGGGTATTCACCGAGAACGCTCGTTCGGAATTAAATGGTCTACCGAACGGCGTTGACGTTCTCCCGGAATCTCCACTTTTGTCTCAGTCCTCGCACTGTTCTTGCCCGCCGGTCATATTCGCACCCGCAGTTGGGACAGACTACGCCCCTCCACATCGTTTGTCTATGTGAGCGCGGTTCGTAGCCAGCCGACCATGGGGCTTCGCATCACGGGCATGTGATGTTTGGAGAGAGTGGGTTGTGATTGGCAAAGATGCTGAGAGGATTCCGCAATCACCAGCGCTCCTTGATCCGCTGATAGCGAAAGTAGGAAAGCAGCATACACCGCGCCCGCAACCCATCAGAAGCCATCCGGCGCCGCGTCGAAAGTCAATTGGAACTCCTCATAACCCGGTATCGTCTGCCGCGTTTCCGGACGTTAAGAAGCGAAGCCCCGAGGATGGACGCCCGCGGGGTTGGTCGCGACTGTTGGCTATACTGTGGATAGAAGTCCACAATGGAAACCATACAGGTTGTTCTCGACGCAAAGCTGCTGAAGGCCGCGGACAGTGCGGCCAAGCGGCACAAAGTGAATCGATCCGCGCTCATCCGCCAAGCTCTCGAGGCGCACCTGAAGCGCCTGCGCGTCCTGGAACTCGAGGAGCGCGACCGGCGGGGGTATCAAGCGCACCCACAGCGTGTCGGAGAGTATCGTCCCTGGGAGGAGGCTGCCGCTTGGCCGGAAGAGTGAGTCGCGGTGACGTTCACCTCTGCCGATTTGCTCTGCCCGATAAGCAACGGCCAATCCTGATACTCACCCGGCATAGCGCCATTGGCCACCTTTCGACCGTCACCGTGGCCCCGATTACTTCCACAATTCGAGATGTGCCATCGGAGGTGATTTTGGACGTGGATGATGGGATGAAGGATCGATGCGCGGTAAATCTCCACAACGCGGTCACGATCTCACAGGAACGCCTGGGGAAGCGCGTTGCCAGCCTGAGTCATCAACGGATGCAAGAGGTTTGCGCAGCGCTACGGTTTTCGCTTGGATGCGGTTGAGCGGACAACCTGATCGAGGAAGCCTGCGGGCCGCTATCCTAAAAAAGAATGAGCTTTCTCGACAACTTGGAAAACAATCTCAAAGCCCTCGAATCACGGGAGCAAAGGGATCCTGAAGCATTGGCGCGCGAGGCTGCGGCGCGAGAGGCTGCCCGATCGGTGGCGCTCGAAATCGCTCCGCACGCCGAAGCTCTGCGCAACGGACCATTCAAAGATGGCCTGCTGACCGCCTGTCGAGATATCGGTCATCGCAAGCGAATCCTGGTGCGGCCGGTCTGGGTCGATTCGATTCTCCGTCTGGAAGCAGGCGCCAAGAAGCTGGAATTGCGTCCTACGCCGAGCGGCGTGCTGGCAGTTTTCTTCCAGGGAGGCAGGGAGCGGGAAAGCACCCCAATCGACCTATCGAGTGATCCAGTCAAGGTGGCAGAAAAGTGGCTCAACGCGGAAGATGCGTAGATCGTCACGAGAAGCGTGCCGGATATCGCTCATTCTCAACGGCAATCCGCGGCAGTTCGCGCGTCATCAGACCGAATAGAACCACCGAAGCAATAGCGGGAATGGAGGTCCAGAAGTACATGGCGATGGGCGAATTTGGCCAATCGTTGCCCTGCTTGTAGTACGCTCTCAGCACAGCTACCGGAATCGGATAGAGAAGCGCCGCACTGGCTGCCGCGATTCCAAGGAGCCACCAAAGTCTTCGGCTGGCGGCATACGTCAGAAAAAGTGCGACGCCTGGATACTGAATTATTTGGTAGTGAGTCCAACACACAGGCGATGCGGCTAGGGCGAGCGCCACAACTGCCGCGCTGGCGAGTGGAGCCTGCCGGGCGGCGAGTTTGAAGCGGACCCTCCTCGCAAGGATCAGGCACCCCAGTAGCAGCGTGGTTAGCGCGACACCGAGCGAAACAAGCTGCTGGCGGGACGACAGTTCGAGTGTCTGCAGCCCATTGCCCGTAATCCAGTCCAGGGGCATCCGCTTACCAAACTGAAAGGGCTCGTATATTCGCAGCGCCACCGACGGAAGCGACCAGCTGATTACAGAGGGCGTTCCGGCGAGATAGTCTTTGTGCACCGGCGCGTTCGGCCCGGATAAGCAGCATGCGACGAAAACCCAAGGAACGCCAGTCAGGGCAGGGGCAGTGACGGCCGCGTTGACCATCTCGCGGAAATTGCGGCGGAGCGCGAAAATCACACAAAGCACGCCGGGGATCAGTTTCACTGCGAAGCCGGTTCCGACGCACTCTCCTGGCACGCGCCGGTTTAACGTGTAGGCTACCGCTAACAGCCGAGTCAACTCGGGGCCTATTTGCCCCAGCGCAAGGCTCTCACCCGCCGCCCCACCCAACGCCCACACGATCGCGACTACACAACCTGCTAGACGGTTCGAGGTAAGCTCACGCCAGATCAGCCAGGCAGCCGTCAAAAGGCATGCGTGCGACAAGAGAAACCAAACCCAGCGCGCAGGAACATATTGCAAATACGCGAGCGGCGTTAACACGCATGCAAGAAATGGCGGACAGCGGCAGTGGGCATTTGCCTGATAAAGCTGTCAAATGCATACCATCCGGCGCAAACAAGCATTGCAGCAGGGGCTGCGGCAGACAAAAGCGATTTGGTCCACTTTTTCATCGCCTGCTAATCCGTCGAAATTGATGACTTTCCTAAGTTTACGAAAAGTTGCTCACTCGCCTGGAAAGACGCGCTCTCCCGCCGCAGCGAAAAAGGTTATAAGAATTCTGAATTCCCGGTGATCGGATCGCCATCAACCACCCTTGATACACCTACAGTAGTAATCCCTACCGGCCGATCAATGGCATGTAAGGCAATATATAAATTGCTGCAGAGCGGGAGACTGGTCCGTGTTTCCGATCATTGGTATCCTTGTCGTCCTCGGTTGTATCGCCGGGGGCTATCTTATGGAAAAAGGGAACCTTTTGGTTCTCATGCAGCCTGCCGAGCTCCTCATAATTGGTGGTGCGGCTATCGGCACCGTACTCATAAGTAATCCGCCTTACATTCTGAAATCGATCATTTCGAGTCTCCTGGCGGTATTCAAAGGCGGCCACTATACCTCGACTACCTATCTGGATACCCTGCGCTTTTTAAACGATTTCTTTGGCACGTCGCGCAAGAACGGCATCACGGCTCTGGAGAACGACCTGGACGAGCCTGAAAAGAGCGCCCTGTTCAAACGCCACCCGAGCTTCGCGAAAGACAAAGGAGCCATGCACTTCTTTTGCGACACCATGCGAACGCTGCTGGCCGGCGGCGTAGAAGTCCATGACCTGGACCAGATCATGGAAACCGATCTGGAAGTCCTGCATAAGCAAGCTTTGCTGCCCTCGGCTGCTATTTCCACCATGGCCGACAGCCTGCCTGGATTGGGAATTGTCGCCGCCGTTCTGGGCGTTGTCATCACTATGAGCGCGCTCGGTGGCCCTCCTGAAGAGATCGGGCACAAGGTTGCGGCTGCGCTTGTTGGAACCTTCCTGGGAATTCTTCTTTGCTACGGATTCCTGGGGCCCATGGCGGCGAATATCAAGAAACAGACCAATGCGGAGAGCGAATATTTCCTTTGCCTCCGCATGGGATTGCTCGCGTTCATGAAGGGCGTGCCACCGATATTGGCGCTGGAAGCCGCTCGCCGCGCTATCCCGCATCACGTGAGGCCGACATTTCAGGAAATGGATAAGGCGTGCCGGAAACCCGCCGGCGCTCCCGCAACCGAGGCGGCCGCTTGAGTGTTAAAAAAGGCGTTCAGCCGATAATCATCATCCGCAAGAAAGCCGACCACCATGACGACGAGCATGGCGGAGCTTGGAAGGTCGCCTACGCCGACTTCGTGACAGCCATGATGGCGCTGTTCATCGTTCTTTGGTTGTTGAGCGCCAGCGAAAAAGTCCAGAAGGCCGTCGGAGGTTACTTTCAGGACCCCACGGGGAAGGGCCGGCAGACAGGCACGTCGACGGCTGGAATGGGCGAAACCCTGACCTTGACCAAGGATCAACTGCAGCAGATCAAAGATAAGCTCGAGCAGGCTATGAAGCAGATGCCGACCTTCAAGGACATGCAGAATCAGATCAAGATGACCATAACGGCCGAAGGACTGCGCATCGATCTGCTGGAGACCAAGCGGGGGCTTTTCTTTGACACCGGTAATCCCGCGCCCACCGAGGCTGGAAGCGAAATCCTGAAAGTACTCGCCAGTGAATTGTCGAAACTTCCCAATAAGATCGTGATTGAAGGCCATACGGATTCCACGCCCTATGGCCGCGACAACTATTCCAACTGGGAACTATCTGCGGACCGGGCCAACGCAGCCCGGCGCATCCTCACCGAATCTGGATTGGACGATAAGCGCATTAGCCAAGTCCGGGGATTCGCGGACCAGCGTTTACTTCTGAAAGACGACCCGACTAATCCCTCCAACCGCAGGATTTCGATTATCGTGCGCAATCAGGGGATGGACGAACTGGATGAAAAGCTGGCTGCGCAGCCCGGCGCGCAAGCGGCCCCGCCGGCAAAACCAGAGAAGGCCTCCGCAGTAATGTTGCCACCCGCGGGCGCCGCGAAGAAATAGCGCACTCGCTCCCTCGCGCCTCGCAGATCTCGTGTTGTATACTTCTGATGAACTCGCGCAAAACGGAGTGCGGCGCGAAGCAGTTCCATGCCGCCGTGGTGGTGCGCGCCGCACCCTTTGCGCTTCTGATGAAATCCAATGTCCAAGGAGACTCTGTGAATCGCACCTGCACTCTGACCTTGATGGGAGCTTTGCTCGGCGCCGCTGCCCTCAACGCACAAAACCCGCTGTCCTCCGATCTGAAGGGTAGCTACACCGGGATCAAGAGCACCATCACTAAAGCCGCTGAAGAGATGCCCGAGGCGGACTACTCGTTCAAAGCCAGCCCGATGGAGCGAACTTACGGCGAGATCGTGGGACACATTGCCGACGTCCAATTGGCATTGTGCGGTAACGTGAAAGGCGAGCAGAAGAAGGGCGACGCGGGGAGCAAAACCACAAAGGCAGATTTGGCCGCCGCGCTCAAGGCATCCTTCGACTATTGCGACGGAGCATACGACTCACAAACGGACGCCGATGCCGCTACCATGGTCACGCTGTTCGGTCCCAGAAAGGCCACCAAGCTGGCGGTGCTCAACTTCAACATCGCCCACGATAACGAAATGTACGGCCAGATGGTGGTCTATCTCCGGATCAAGGGCTTGGTGCCTCCGTCCAGCCAGCGCCGTCAACCCTAACGCCTAAACACGGCCAGGTGTAAATGCGCGGGCATCTGCGCATGGGCTAGGTCCAAGTCGTCTCGCACAATCGGAACCGTGATTGAAATCGTCGCTGGCGCTGACGGATAGTTCTGGCTGATCGAGATCTTCAAGGCCCGCGCAGGTGTCGCCACCAATGTTACTGACCGAGTGGCATCGGCGAACGACCGAAGCATCTGTGCCTGCTTCGGATCGTCAGTTGTGATCAACGCTTCCCGCAGTACGTGCTCGGCCGCGGCGTAGGTTAGCACTCCCACCACGTGCGGCTCCTTCAGGCGCGCATCCGCGGAGTCGTCCGGGGGATCTTCAAAACCCACGTAGCGCATGGTTTGAATTTCCCGGCGGATCGAAAAGCTTAGCAACGGCACGTAGGTATCGAAGAGCCGCTCGCCTGTTCCGAGCTTGTAGACTGACCACCATTCCGTATCTTCCAGGCCGCGCAGCAGCACCAACAGCGCGCCACCTACGGTCTTACAATCCACGCCCGCCGCTTTCAGCGCGTAGAGCGGCCTCTGCTTCGGGTCTACACCCAGCGGCCACGCCTCCACCGTCGTCGAAGCCTCTACTCCGATCTCGTCCACTACTTCCTTGGTCCGCGTGGTTGTTCGCAGTAACAATCGCTGGTCTGGCGGCCGTCCCGGTACGCCAGTGCTGGTTACTTCATAGGCGACGTTCGCAATCTCCACGGTCTGCTGGCCGTCTTTATTGACCCCATAAGTGACGCTCGCAGGGGACTGCGATTGAAACGGCTTATGCGTCTGCGCGATCCCGAGCCCGGTAATCAGGAGGAAAAACGCGCTCGACCGCATGCTCTCTATTCGTAGTATTGCGGAGCTTTCTTTAGCTTCGCGAACGCCGCGTAGTCGTGCTGGATCCAAAGTTGCGCGCCGCTTTCCTTCAGAAAGGCCTCGATCTTCTCGCGCGTCTCCACGGTCTGCTGCTGATCGGTTTCAAACGTGGGCACGCGCTTCAGCTTGCGTTCCTCGGGGTAATGATAAAGATCGCCACTTAGCACAATGGGGCCGGTCTTCTTGAGTTTCAAGAACAACACTTGATGGCCCGGCGTGTGCCCCGGCGCCAGCTTCATCACCACCGTTCCATCGCCGAAGACGTCGTAATCGTCGGTGGGAATGATGATCGTCTTGCTGTCTTTGAGCGCAGAGTAGTTGGCCGGATTCACTTTGTCGGGAGGCTTCGCCGCAAACATCGCATCGCGCTCCACCTTACGCACCAGCCATGTCGCGTTGGCGAACTGGTTCGCGTTGGCGATGTGATCGTAGTGATAGTGGGAGAACGCCAGATATTGGATGTCCGAGGGCTCGTAGCCGATCTTTTCCATCTGCGACTTCAGCGTCTCAGTGATGGTGGCGTACCCTTCCAGGGCCGACTTCTCGCCGGGCTTCAGCGCACTGTCCGGCACGGCGCCCACGTCCCACATCAGCGTACCCTTGGGATGCACGATCAGGTAGCAACCCACCGATAGATTCGTGGTGGCGAGCTCTTCTTTCTTGAATCGGAATCGTTCCGGGTCGGAGATATCCAAGCTCCCGCAGTTGAAGACATACAACCGGAGCGACTTCGGAGGCGACGGCGGCTTGTGCTGAGCTTGCGCGGTAAGCGGCGCGATGAGTATGGCGATGCTGAGCGCTATTTTGTTGAGCATGGGTTTAATCAGCACCAATCATACTATTTCGCCCCACCCTGAAACGGGCCGCGAAAGAGCAGGGCCGTAGCCTGAATGCTCAAATCATTCGCACGCTCGAAGCGGGGGCTGCGCTATTGGAGCGGCGGCGGAAGTTACCTGAGTTAATTAAGGAGCTAGACCGGTTCGCCAAGTCGCTCCCGCCGATGGACGATAGTACGCCGCTCCTTCGTCAGGAAAGGCAGCGGCGCTGATCCTTGATTGAAACATTGGTAGTGGATTGTGTGTCGCTGCGAAATGGATACTGCACGAAGCCGGCCACGCCGGGGCTGCTTCAAGAAGAGAAATCGGGCAAGGTGTCGCTTGATCGCGCCCGATCTGTCACTGACGGAGTTCGCAGCCTCATCGCGAAGCGCGCTCGGCGCAAGCAAAATGCTGGCCACTGAGGCTAGGGATGCTTATCGTCTCCTGGAGCGGGTTGCAACGGTACTATTCGATACGCGGCCACTACTTGATGCAGCGTTGCAGTTGGGCCTCGCCCGCCACGCTTCACTATGGGATTGCGTTTACCTGGCGCTGGCCATCGAACAGCGCTGCCCGCTCGTCACCGCCGACCGCCGGTTGTTCCGGAGCAGCGGCTCCCGGCATCCTGCCATTCGCCTTCTGGAGTTAGGATACGAGCAGCAGGAGACATGAAAATCGCAATGGCCGAATAAGTAGATTGGAAGCCGCTGCTCATCATTGATACCATCCCTTGCTATGATGGAGGCGGAGGTTTTTGCATGGGTCCCGTGGGTGTGCAGGAGATGATGGTCATTTTCCTCGTCGCCCTTGTCTTGTTCGGTCCCAAGAAATTGCCCGAGCTTGGCAAGACGATTGGAAAAGCGATCACTGAGTTTCGCCGCGCTCAAAGCGAACTCAAAGCCACTTTCGAAACACACATGCGCGAGTTGGAGAAAGAGAGCGAGTCCATCAAGGAAGTTACTCGTAGCTACACCAATGAGATCAGCCGCTCAGCCGGCGATATCTACAACCACTACACCGGATACGACAACTCTTATTACGATTCTGGCGCTTTTGGCGCTGGTACACCATCCACCGAAGCAAATCCATCCACCGTAAGCGTACCCGCAATTCAGGGCGCCGAATCCAGCGTGTCTCTCAATGAGGCGCCAGTCGTCAATGGAACCGTAGCACGAACCAGCGCAAGCAGCGGCTCGGAGCATTCCTCCGGTCACCCTTCCGGGGACGCAGCCAGCCAGCCCGCCGAGCCGGAATCCATTAACACCTGAGACATCGCAGAAAACGTAGCTGAGCATGGAAGACGATAAGCGGGGAGTTCCGCCTCCCGAAGGGGAAGGATCGCCCGAAGATCATCCTCGGGTATCTGAAACCCCGGTTCCGCCTGTTGAAGTTGTCACCACTCCGACTGTGGAAGTGGTGACGGAGACCGGTCTCATCCGGCGTCCGCCACCACCTCCCCCACCTCCTCCTGTCGTCGATCCCCAAGACGAGGAAGAGGACAAGATGTTGCGCATGTCATTCATGGAACACCTGGAGGAATTGCGCAGCCGCATCATCCGGGCTCTCTACGGACTGGGGATCGCTTTCGTCCTGTCACTCGGTTTCGCCAACAAGCTTTGGGATTTCGTCAGCGATCCCGCCATTGAGGCCCTGAAACATTTGCACGTGAATCCGCCGCGCCTGGCGCAGCTCACGCCTATGGAAGGCTTCTCCATCATCTGGGTGGAGTTGCCTCTCTTGGCCTCCGTTTTTCTCGCGTCACCCTGGGTGGTCTACCAGCTTTGGGCCTTCATCTCCCCGGGACTTTACAAGAAAGAACGGCGCTTGGCCCTCCCATTCGTCCTTCTTACCGCTGGGCTCTTCATCGGGGGCGGCTGCTTCGCTTACTTCCTGGCCTTCCGCTACGGTCTCGAGTTCCTGCTCGGCATCGGCATGAGCAACAACGTCCAGCCAGTAGTCTCCATCACGGAGTATTTCGATCTGTTCGTCAACGTCACACTGGGCGTTGCATTAGTGTTCGAACTGCCGGTGCTGATTTTCCTGTTGACGTTGCTGCACCTGCTCTCGCCGCGATTCCTGTTGCGCCATTCCCGTTACGCAATCCTGGCGATCGTCATCGTCGCCGCCATCATCACGCCAACGCCCGACGTTTTCAACTTGATGTTGTTCGCCGTCCCGATGTGTTTGCTCTACTTCGTCGGCGTCTTTGCGGGTCTGGCTTTGGTGATGCGTCGCGAGGGCCGCTCTTTGCCCTGGCGTCGCATCGTGTGGATTGTTGTGATTGTGCTGCTGATCGCCGCCGCTGTCGCAACGGCCATGCTGCACTTTCATGTTCATTTCAGACCCAAATGGCCCTACTTCACTAAGTAAGGCCGCTTGAGCTATTACTACTAGGCGTAGGGCGAGATGCGACGCATTGCGATCAATATGGTTGCGCCCACGCCCCTGCTAAAGGCAACGAAATTTGCTGGATTTTTTTCGCGTACTCGACTACGATAGGTAAACCCGAACACAATTTGAACGATGGATATCCTCAAAGCGCTGCGAGAGCTTTACAACGAGAAGAAACGGTTGGATGTGGCTATCTCTTCTCTGGAAGCACGCCTGAAGGCCGCACGCAAGGGCTCAACAACCAAGCCTTCGCGGGGCCGCCGAGGCAGAAAAAGCATGAGCGAGGCCGAACGCCTGGAAGTTTCCAAGAGAATGACGTTGTATTGGGAGGCCCGTCGCGCTCAGGCTCGTCCATCAGAAGTTCCGCCACAAAGCACAACGGAACGTCCATCGCTAGGCGAAGACCATCAGGCCAGCACCACTTCGGCGTGATAAGAAGTGAACCGGTTACTTCTTAAAAAACCACAGCCAAAAATACTGTCCGCCCGCGCCGTGCCGGTAGCGAGGCTCGAATCCGCAACGAAATGCCATGTCCACTGCCTGGCGTTCGGAAAACGGAACGCCCAGCCAGGTATCATCCGGCTTCGTCTCTACAGTACTGTCGCCCTGCACCTGAAACTTGAACAATGCTCCCGGACGAAGTAGCCGGCTCACTTCCCGCACGTAGTTCTCGATGATGTCGCGGCTTGGAATGTGTTGGAAGACGATAGAAGAAAACGCGAAGTCAAACTCCAACCCGGGTACCACCGCCAAATCTTGGCCGTTATTCTGATAGACGAATGCGTTCGGACGGTCCTGCAATGCCGCCTTGGCCTGACGGATCATCTCGCCGCTGACATCCACGCCATGCACTTCGCCAAACAGATTGGCGAGCGCCCGAGTTACCCGCCCCGCTCCGCACCCGATTTCCAGCACTCGCATTTCACGCTGAGGTTTGCCTTGGCAAATGTTCCCCAGGTCCGTTAGGATCTCCTCCGCCACCGTCCGCTCGCCAGACGCAAAGAACGCCTCGTCGGTCCACTCCATGGTCGCGGTGTTGACGTAGTAGCGGGCGTTCTCCTTGGCCCTTTGGTCCCAGTCCTCACGCATCTTTCGCAATTGATCCTCGGTACTGATCTCGCTCATATAAGGTTCTCGTGGTGCAGTGGTCGACTCGATTTATAGCCGGAATGTCCGCTCTTCGCCATTGTCCCATATGCCTACTAGAATGGCCTTTGGGGTGCGAGCAAGGAGTACTGGCCCAAGTCGTTATTAAAATGTTACCGAACGGGGTCTGAAACGGTCCTCCAGCTATTGACCCGAACCATATAACAGTTTAGAGTCTTAGAGACACGAGAAGACATGGAAAAGCGTAAAGCCCAACGATTCGAGTTGAAACTGCCTCTAGAGCTGATTCGCAAGGGCTCGCAGGCGCTTTCCGAGCACGGCGAGACCAAGAACCTCAGCTCTGTGGGAGTATTCTTTGAAGCTGGCGCCACCTTGGGAATTGGTGAGCCAGTGGAGTATATGATCACCCTTCCAAGTACTGCGGGCCATGGTGATCACAAGGTGCGTCTGCATTGCTTGGGCAAGGTGGTGCGGATATCCCCGGAAACTGGGGTTGCTGCAACACTGGAACGCTACGAGTTCGTCCGCTAACCCTTCGTCAATTCCCGCAGTAATTGCAGCGTCGCCTGCTTCCCCGTCTCTCCCACTTCTCCTACCGGGCCCACGCATGCCGGACACCCCTGCTCACACTTACATTGCTCCAGTACTGCTAGTGCGCCGGACAGCAGTTTCGGCCTCAGCTGAAACAACGGCTGGCCCTGCCCGATGCCACCCGGGTAATTGTCGAAGAGAAACAGATCCGGCTCGAAGCTTCCGATAGTTCCGGAAATATAGTCGGTAATCGCAACCCCCAAGTCCCTGGGGTCGCACATCAACAACAGCGCCGCCACGGTTCGCATCACCTGCAACAGCCCCGTGAATCCGCTCTGTCGCTCGGTGGGCGTCATGTCCGGAAAGCGCGCCAGAAAGCTCTCGGGAAGATGCAGCCAAAACGCGGTGGTGTGCAATTCCTGCTCCGGCATCGACAAGTTGCCCGCCCCGATGTTCTCCATGGTGTAAAACTTCAGCTTCTTGAAACCCACCACCTGGGTGTTCACCCGCACATCGCCATGCGCGGCGCGCGCGCCATTCACGTCCGCTGATTCGAACTCCTCCAACTCCTTCACCTGCGTGTAGTGGATCGCGTCGGTGAAATAGTCGCTGTCCACGCGGCGCACATAAGCCTTACGGCCTTCGTAATCCAGCTTCTCCACTTGGAATTGTCGAGCCTCGTGCAGATAAATCGCCTTCTCATGCAGCGTGGTAAGCGCGGCCGTGAAAGACACCTCTGCGATCACCTGATGATTGCCAGTGATATCCACCACGATGAAGTTGTCGTTCGATATCGCGCGCAAGCTGACCGCATCCGCCGGGTACGTGTCGGACGTCCAATGCCAGCATCCGTTCGAGCGATGCAGGAGGCCAGCCTCCTCCATCAAAAATCGGCATAGTTCCGTAGGGTCATGGGGGCCGAATTTCTCCCCATCGCGAATGGGCAACTCAAACGCCGCGCACTTCAGATGATTGAGCAAAATCTCCAGATTGTCCGCGTTGATGTGGGCATGCTCGGGCGAGCCCTCGAAGAAATACTCCGGATGCTCCACCACGTATTGATCGAGCGGAGCGCTGGACGCCACCATCACCGCGAGCGACGCACTCTGCCGGCGGCCCGCCCGCCCCGCCCTCTGCCACGACGATGCGATTGAACCCGGATAGCCGGCCATCACCACCGCATCCAGCGATCCGATATCCACGCCGAGTTCCAGCGCATTGGTCGCCACCACCGCCCGTATCTCGCCATCGCGCAGCTTGCGTTCGATCTCGCGCCGCTCGCGCGGTAAATAGCCGCCCCGATAACCTCGCACCGTATCGCCCGGCAGCGGCCCGCGCTCGATGGCATCGCGCAAATATTTCACCAGGATTTCCGTCGCCAGGCGGCTGTTCGCGAACACCAGCGTCTGCTGATGCCGCTCGATAAACTCAATCGCGATGCGCCTAGTCTCTTGCAGGTAGCCGCGCCGTATGCCGAGTTGTTTGTTCACTACCGGCGGATTGTAGAACACGAAGTACTTCTCACCGCTGGGCGCGCCGTTGCGATCCACCAGCTCAAAGGGCGATTCGGTGAGCGCCTCGGCCAGTTCCTTTGGATTCGCGATGGTGGCCGAACAGCAGATGAACTGCGGCTTCGAACCGTAGAATTCGCACACGCGCCGCAGCCTTCGCAGCAGGTTCGCCAGATGGCTGCCGTACACGCCGCGATAGTAATGCAGCTCGTCGATGACGATGTAGCGCAGGTTTTCAAAACATTTCGCCCACTTGGTGTGATGCGGCAGAATGCCGCTATGCAGCATGTCGGGATTGGTCAGCACCACGTTCGCCCGCTCGCGGATGGCGCGCCGTGCGTCTTGCGGCGTGTCGCCATCATAGGTGAACGCGCGAATCTCCGATCCCATAGCGTCCACCGCGGCTTGAAATTCATGCAACTGATCTTCGGCGAGCGCCTTCGTGGGGAACAGATACAAGGCCCGGGCCCCTGGGTCCTCAATCAGGCGCTGCAAAACAGGCAGGTTATAGCAAAGCGTTTTGCCGCTCGCGGTGGGCGTCACCACCACCACATTCTGGCCCGCCACCGAGCGCTCAAACGCGTCAGCCTGATGCACGTAGAGTTTGGGGATGCCGCGCGCCACCAGCGCGTCTCTCAGCGCTGGAGCCACACTGCCGGGGATTTCCGCGTACTCGCCTTCCCGCGCGGCCTGATGCCGGATCGCGCGAATCGGCGAATCAGGAAGCGCCATCCACTGCTCGAATCGCGCCACCGAAGTCTCGATACCGCCGTTGCGCCGCGCGATACCCAAGAGGTCAGGAGATTCCGAAAGCCCGAGCGCCAGGTTCATGATATGTTCGCCTTTTCTTTGCCAGCTTACACGAAGCCGTGCTCGTTGTCGAGATCGAATTTCGTCCGCGCTATGATGGCGGCATGGGGCCCGTCCCATTTACGCAAAAGACCTATCCGCTCGGTGCCGATCAGACCGTCAACTGATCTGCACGGTTCATCGACAACGAAGATCGAGAGCTGGACAAGTTGCCCGCGCGTGTCCGTCTGCATCGCGTCGAGCGCATGCGCGATCAGCATACAGATCTAAATCAACTTCGTCTATGCATCGGATCGCCGCGCGATGCAATGCCAGACGAGATCCTGGCACCTAGTGAAGATCAATCTGGCTCAGCCTATAATTACGGCAATGGGCGGTGCCGTTTCGCGCGATAGACCAAATCAATCGACCGTTCGCCTGGACCGGCAGAACCCCTACCTGCGCATCGACGCTGTCAACGTGTTCGTGCGAGATCAGGATCGCAGCCTGGATTTCTACCTGACCCAGCTTGGATTCGATCTGGCGCTCGACACCCGGCTTCAATCCGGTCACCGTTTGGTCGCGGTTGCCCCTCCCGACGGCACCACGGTGCTACGGCTGATTTCGCCCGATCCCGATTCGGAAGACTACAAGCTCATCGGCCGGCCCACGCCCATCGTTTTCCTTACCGAAGATGTCGTCGCCCAATTCCGCGAATGGAGCAAGCGCGGAGTTCGCTTTCGCTATACGCCGCGCCTGAGGCGGGTCAAGCATAATCCTCGATCATCGGCTACGGAACAGCCACCCATCTGGGGTGGCGTGTTCACTCGCTTCGAAGATATCGATGGCAACTCGTTCTCGCTGGTCGGATTCGACGATGTCAGCCATGCGCTCGAAGAGCAACGCCGCACCATCGCCGAAAAGCTGGAATCCGAACGCCGCGCGGCCCAGGAACTGGAAATTGCACGCAGGGTCCAGGCCCGGCTTTTCCCGCAAACGCTTTCGCCGTTTGGTCCGCTCGAATACGCGGGCGTTTGCGTGCAGGCTCGCCAGGTGGGCGGCGATTACTACGATTTTCTGAATCTGGGGCAAGACCGTCTGGGCCTGGTGGTGGGCGACATCGCGGGCAAAGGAATCGCCGCGGCTCTCCTCATGGCGAACCTACAAGCGAATTTGCGCAGCCAGTGCGCCATCGCCCTGGAACACCCGCAACGATTCCTGGAGTCGGTGAACCAGCTCTTCTTCGAGAATACGATTGAGAGCGCCTACGCCACGCTCTTCTTCGCCGAATATGACAATCGCGCTTGCCGCCTGCGCTACGCCAATTGCGGCCATCTGCCCGGGTTGATCCTGCGAAGCGATCACACACTCGATCGGCTCGCTTCCACCTGTACGGTGCTTGGCCTCTTCCAGGATTGGCAGTGCGCGATCGGCGAAAGCAGCCTCTTGCCCGGCGACACACTAGTGCTCTACACCGATGGGGTCACGGAAGCCTTCAACGATCGCGGCGAGGAATTCGGAGAGCAACGCTTGGTGGACAGTTTGCGCCGCCATCGCAACCAGAGGCCGCGCGGCTTGCTGGACTCCATTCTCGACGACGTGAAGCAGTTCAGCCCGCACGAGCAGCATGACGACATCACGCTCCTGGTGGCGCGTTGCGCATTATCCTGAACCGCGCGTCAACCAGCCACTAGTCACCAGCCACCATCTGCCCGCTACAATTCATTTGTGCAACTCACGTCGGTCGACTGGCTGGTAGTCGCGCTCTACTTCCTCTTCAACCTTGCCATCGGCTTCTACTACAAGTCCCGCGCGGGCAAAAACGTCAATGAGTTTTTTCTCTCCGGACGTAACGTGCCTTGGTGGCTGGCCGGCACGTCGATGGTGGCCACGACCTTCGCCGCCGACACTCCGCTGGCCGTCACCGGCATGGTGGCGATGGGCGGAATCGCGGGCAACTGGCTGTGGTGGAACTTCATCGCCAGCGGCATGCTTACCGTCTTCTTCTACGCCCGTCTGTGGCGACGGTCCGGCGTGATGACCGATATTGAGTTTTCCGAAATCCGCTACTCCGGCAAGCCCGCCGCGTTCCTGCGCGGTTTCCGCGCGCTCTATCTCGGCATCCCGATCAACTGCATCATCCTGGGATGGGTCAACCTGGCGATGGTCAAGATCCTGGAACTGGTGCTCGGCGTAAACAAGGCGCAAGCCCTGGCCATCGTCATCGGAATGATCGCGCTCACGTCGTTCATCTCCACCCTCTCCGGCTTGTGGGGCGTGCTGGTCACCGACCTTTTTCAGTTCGTTATCAAGATGGGCATGGTTACCGTGCTCGCGGTATTCGCGGTGCGCGCCGTCGGGGGCATCGACAGTATGAAGGCCAAACTCGCCTTGGTGGATCATGCACGCGGCGCATCCCAAGGTGGTTCCGTGCTCAACTTCGTCCCCGATCTGCACTCGGCCTGGATGCCCATGATCACGTTCCTGGTCTACATCTCGATGAACTGGTGGTCCACCTGGTATCCGGGCGCGGAACCCGGAGGTGGCGGCTACATCGCGCAACGTATGTTCAGCGCGAAGGACGAGAAGAATTCGCTGCTCGCAACGCTGTGGTTCAACATTGCGCATTACGCCGTGCGCCCCTGGCCGTGGGTGTTGGTCGCGCTTGCATCGTTGATTCTCTTTCCCGGCTTGGCCGATCCCGAAACGGGCTATATCCGGGTGATGATCGCCTATCTGCCGCCTTCCTTGCGTGGGTTAATGATCGCGGCCTTCGCCGCCGCCTACATGTCCACCATCGCTACGCAATTGAACTGGGGCGCAAGCTACCTGGTTAACGATTTCTACCGCCGCTTCTTGAGGAAGAACGAAACCGACCGGCACTACGTGACGGCCTCGCAATGGGCCACAGTTTTTCTTACTATCATCTCGGCCGTGGTGACTTTTTATCTCGACTCCATCGCCGGCGCTTGGAAACTGCTGCTGGTTACTGGCGCCGGCACGGGCGGCGTCTTGTTGCTGCGCTGGTATTGGTGGCGTATCAATGCGTGGAGCGAAGTCTCGGCCATGATCTCGGGCTTCGTCGTCTCAGTTGCTATGCAAACCGCCTTTGGTCTCGACAAAGACCAGCCGCGCGATTTCGCGTGGATCATGATCGTCACTGTTTCCATCACCACCATCGTCTGGCTGGCCGTGACGTTTCTCACTCGACCAGAATCCAAAGACACCCTGGTCGCCTTCTATCGCCGCACGCATCCTTCTTCTGCTGGCTGGAAACCGATTGCGCGGCTGGCTCCCGACGTGCGTCCTTCCACCGGCGGGCTCTCGAATTTGCTGGATTGGATCTGCGGCTGCCTGCTTATCTACGGCATCTTGTTCGGCACTGGCAAATTGATCTTGAAGGACTTCGCGAGCGGTACACTCCTTCTCGCCATGGGGCTTGCCGCCGGGGCGGTTATCTATTGGGACCTCTCGCGCCGCGGCTGGAGTACAGTGGTGGAATAAGCGTGAAGTCGCTAGCCGTACTTCTGGTTCTTGCGTCGGGTTGCCTCGGCATCGCCGCCGAGAAACCGCTCGCAATCGTGCATCCTGTCTTTGCGCGCAGCGAGGACGGCCCTCCCGAAGCCACCGATGAGGATTTCGTCCCAGGCGAAACCGTGTACTTCAGTTGCCGGGTCGAAGGCTATCGCAAGGCTGACAAGCCCGACGATTACGGCAAACAAAACGTCTCTCTCAAATTCCAGATCGAAGTCCGTGACAAAAGTGGTGCGTTGCTCAAGCCTGTTCAGGAGGGCAAGACCGAAACCACCGTAACGCAGGAAGACAAGGACTGGATGCCGAAGCTCCGCGACACGATCGTGGTGCCGCCACTCGCCGATACCGGCGAATACACAGTGCTGGTGAAATTATCGGACGAACTGGCCAAAGCCGCTGTCGAAAAAACCTCCGTCTTTCATATCAAAGGCCGCGATGTCGCTCCGAGCGATACCTTGGTAGTCCGCAACTTTCGTTTCCTGCGCGGCGAAGATGACGTGAAGCCGTTGAGCGTGGCGGCCTATCGGCCGGGCGATGCGGTATGGGCGCGCTTCGACATGACGGGCTACAAGCTCGGCGAAAAGAACCAAGTGGACATCGAGTATGGCCTCACGGTTCTTCGCGAAGACGGCTCGGTGGCCTACACGGAGCCACAAGCCGCAAACCAAAAGATCGAAAGTTACTATCCACAGCGTTACCAGCCCGGTGAACTCAACCTGAATCTGGCAAAAGACCAGCCGCTTGGAAAATACACCATCGTGTTGAGCGTTCATGACAACCTCGGCCAGCAAATGTATGAAACTCGCGAGACATTTTCCGTCGAATAGCCACTTCCTGATCAATGGCCCTTTTCCGGACCCGCAGCGCGGCTGTCTTTGGAATCGAAGCGCACCTGATCGACGTGGAGGTGGATATGTACTCCGGCGGAAGCGCGCGCGATTTCATCACGGTCGGGATGCCCGACACCGCAGTGCGGGAAAGCCGCGAGCGAATCAAATCGGCGCTCTTGAATTCCGGCTTCGGGTACCCGAATAAATCGGTCACTATCAACCTGGCGCCCGCCAACGTTCGCAAGGAAGGCGCGGGCTTCGATCTTCCGATGGCTCTGGGCATACTGGGCGCGATGGGAACCGTCGGCCGTTCCGATGAGCACATGCTGGTGGGCGAACTCTCGCTCGATGGCACGTTGCGGCCGGTGCGTGGCGCCCTTTCCATCGCCGTGTGCGCGCGCCGCCAAGGCATTCCCAATCTCCTGGTACCCCTCGATAACGCCGCCGAAGCCGCAGTCACGGAAGGTGTGCAGGTGTTCGGAATGCGGCACCTGTCCGAGGTGGTGAGCTACCTCAACCAACCCGACCGGTTCCAGCCCACGTCATCCACCGCGGCCGACGTAAATTCATCCCAGGAACCGCTCTCCGATTTCCGCGATGTGCGTGGCCAAACCAGCGCCAAGCGGGCTTTGGAAGTGGCGGCCGCCGGCGGACACAACGTCCTGATGATTGGCCCGCCCGGCTCCGGCAAAACGATGCTCGCGAAAAGATTTCCCGGAATCTTGCCTCCACTGACGTTTCAAGAATCGATCGAAACCACGCAGATCCATAGCGTCGCGGGACTGCTTCCGCGCGGCGTGGGATTGCTGGGCCGCCGGCCATTTCGCGCGCCCCATCACACGGTATCGGACGCGGGGCTCATCGGAGGCGGCTCTGGAACGCCTCGCCCGGGCGAAGTCAGCCTGGCTCATAATGGCGTTCTGTTCCTGGATGAGCTGCCGGAATTCCCGCGCAATGTCCTCGAGATGCTGCGCCAGCCAATTGAAGAATCCTCCGTCACGTTAGCCCGCACGAACATGACGCTTTCCTTCCCCTCCGATTTCATTCTGATTGGCGCGATGAACCCCTGCCCATGCGGCTACTTCTCGGATCCGACGCGCGAATGCCGCTGCACCGGCGCAATCATTCAACGCTACTTGAGCAAAGTGAGCGGACCGCTGCTCGATCGTATTGACCTCCACGTGGAAGTTCCAGCGGTGGCGTACAAAGAACTGCGCGGCAACGATCACGGAGCAACGTCCGCCGAAATGCGCTCTCGTGTGGAAGCCGCTCGCACTCTGCAGCGCCGTCGCGGATTCTACAATGCCCGCATCCCCGCCCGCCTGCTCCGAAGTTTCTGCGGCCTGGACGAGGCCGGCGAGCGAACGCTCGAAATGGCCGTGCGGCGCATGGGCCTGAGCGCACGCGCCCATGACCGGATACTGAAAGCCGCCCGCACCATCGCCGATCTCGACCGGTCCGAAGGCATCTCCGCCAAGCACCTCGCCGAAGCGGTACAATATCGCAGCCTGGATCGAAGTTATTGGAGCTGACGGTAGAATGAAGTGGGGTGGCTGGAATGAACGGCAACGGACACAACGGCTTGGCTGAGGTCGAAGCCCCTAGATGGGCCCCGCTCCTCGGCGAATGGGACATTGGCCCCGACAGTCTTGTGTACAAGGGTGGAGCGGAAATATTCCAGGCCCATGGTCAAACCTTTCCCATGGGTTTGGTTGTCAGCAATCGCGCCTTGCAGCACGGGAGCTACAAGGCCGCCGTGAAGTTCGAAAATGTTGCGGAAGGTTCACACTTTGCAGGTGGCCTCGTTATCGGTTATCGATCATCAGATCGATACTACATTCAGGTTCAATTCGGTGCTGGAAGAACGGCGTACTCTGTTACTGAGTTCGTCCCGGGGTTTGGTTGGGGAGTTTTGAAAGCGACCGGACCAATCACTGCACTGCAATCAAACCGCGACTATCCGCTGGAAGCAGACATTCGGGGACAAGAAGTTCGAGTAAAAGTTGACGGCGTCTCCGTTTTAGAGGTCCTCCTATCACGCCCCCTGGAAGGGAAGCAAATAGGTCTGATCGCTGCGGGAGAGGGGAAGGTCACGTTCTCCCAGGTCGAGGTGACCAGCGATAGACCGAGGTTGTTTGTGGCGATGGAATACCGCGAGCCATTTGACACCTTTTATCAGAAGGTCATCAAGCCCCAAGCAGAGAGCGATTTCGAGGTGGTCCGTATCGACGAAAAGACGGGTCCTGGCGTTATCTTCCAGGACATGCAGCGTGAAATTGCCCAAGCTGACGTTGTGATCGCTGAGATCACCCACTCGAACCCCAATGTCTTTTACGAGTTGGGGTACGCTCACGCGCTCGGAAAACCGACCATTCTTCTAGCTCAGCGCGGCGTCGATCTGCCGTTTGATATCCGCAGCTTTCGGGTTGTCTTTTATGACGACAGCATAGGCGGTAAATCGCGGGTAGAGGAAGATTTGTCGAAGCATCTTGACGCAATTCGGCAATCTGTCGAGTGACGGCTCCTCCGGCGGAAACTACCAGCCCGAAGTTATTGGAGCTAAAAGCTAGCTAACCAACTAGTAACCGCAGGAAGCGAAACCTGTGGGTCTTAGCATCGGTCTAAAAGCCATGAGGTTACTAGAAATGAATAAAATCGCTTTCGTAAGTTGTGTTGGCCTTCTTTGCATGGGCACTTTGAGCGCGCAAGAGGTCTCTCGTTTCTCCTTCGATCTGGGCGGCGGTTTCACGCAGCCAGTCGGCAACACGGGACGACTCCTGAACGATGGATGGAACATTCAGGGCGGCGTCGGTTATAACTTCTCCAATTACATTGGGGTTATGGGCCAGCTCGACTATAATTCGCTCGGCATGAATGGAGCAGCGTTAGGCGCGAGTGGCTTTCCGGGCGGCGACATTCACGTCTTTTCGGCCACCATTGATCCAATCGTCCACCTGACTCCCAAGAGCCACTTTGACGTGTACGCCATTGGTGGCGGCGGCCTTTATCATTGGTACCAGCAATTCTCCGCGCCGACGGGTGTGGTGACTAACTCTTTCGCGGGCTCTTTCCCGCTGGTTGTTCCGTCGTTCGGCGATGCGTACTCAGTAAACAAGCCGGGGTGGAACGCCGGAATGGGCGTAGCGTTAGGCACCAAATGGCACGGCAAAGTATTCGCCGAAGCTCGTTACACGCACATCTTCTTGAACAACGGCATGCGGGCAGACTACGTGCCGGTGACATTCGGCTTCCGTTGGTAACTGATTCCGGGTTACAGGCCCGGCGAATAATATCCGTGGCGATAATAAACGCGTAAGTCGGGTATTTGCGCCTGCGGAGTTACTCGTACGTTGATGATCCGGTACTTTCCATCGCGCTCGGAATTGTTCGGCGTATAGCCGAGTAAATACTGATTGCGAAGTTGATCGCCGATCCGGGCGCTGATGGAAGGGAGATCGTCCAGGCTGGATACCGGATATTCACACCCGCCGCTCTGGTCCGCCAATTCCTGAAGCAGCTTGGGCCCGTTTTGTTCTTCGATCGAGTGCTTGGACGTGTCCAGAGGATCGAAGATACCCATGGCGTAAACCTGCAAGTCCGATTCCAACATCGCGTTCTTGATTTCACGCTCGGTGTGGCGGCTGCGATTGTCTCCGCCATCGGAAACAATGACCAAGGCTTTTCGCGTGTTGTGCGCATGCTTCATCTCTCCCATGGCCATGTGGATTGCATCCAGCAAAGAGGTGCGCCCGAACGGCTTGGCATGCGCGATTCGATCGTAGACCTCATCCGGGTCCGCAGTGAACGGGACCGTCAATTTTGGCCGGTCGCTAAACTCGACGAGGAAGAACTCGTCCTGCGGATTGGATGTTTTGAAAAACGCCGCTGCTGCTTCGGTGGCCTTCTTGATCTTATTCCGCATGCTGCCACTGATATCGAACAGCAATCCTATAGACAGCGGCGCATCGTCCCTTGAGAAATTGGTAATGGGCTGCTCCACGCCGTCTTCAAAGACCTTGAAGTCTTCCTTATGCAGATCGGTAACGGGAGTGCCCAAGACATTCGTCACTTGAGCCGGCACCAACACCAGGGCTGAGTCGACGCGAATGTCGGCCTTGGGAAAGAGGGTTTGGCCGGCGGAAACAGCTGGCCGGAAACGGGGAACAATGGAAACCGCGGTATCGACGCCGGACGCCTGGAACGCCCAACAGGGGGAGCACGCAAAAATGGCAACAGCGAGGCACGCCGCGTACTGTCTGGTGCGAGCCATTGGCAGATTGTATCCCAATCGGAGGGCGCGCGCGCAATTATCCGGCGTCTTAAGCCGGGGCATTTGTACTAGCCGGGCTATGGAACTTGCTGGATGTTCCTCTGATAACCTTATCGGTACGTGCGGCTGTTCTTACCGATTCTAATGCTGGCCTGGAGCGGAGCCGCTCAGGACTTCGCTAATATCCGGATTGACAAGGTAGCCACGGGCTATGCATTCGCGGAGGGTCCCACGTGGTCCCCGATGGGCTTCCTGATCTTTAGCGATATTCCCAACAACAAGCTGCTCCAGTTCGTGCCGGGCCAGCCGGCCAACGTTTTTCGGGACAATTCGAGCGGTGCCACGGGCAATCGATTCGACGCGCAAGGGCGGCTTTATACCTGCGAAAGTCATTCGCGGCGAGTGACGCGTACGGACAAGAAGGGGAAAGTGGAAGTTTTGGCGGAGCGCTGGCAGGACAAGCGGTTGAATGCGCCGAACGACTTGGCGATTCGCAAGGAGGGCGACGTTTACTTTACCGATCCAGCCTTCGGCAACCAGCAAGACACGCGCGAACTGGACTTCTACGGCGTCTTTCACATCTCGCGCAAAGGTGAATTGGAATTGATCGCGAAGCCCAAAGGGCGGCCGAATGGCATCGCGCTCGCGCCGGATGGACGAACCCTTTATGTCAGCAACTCCGATGAGAAGAATGTGCGCGCGTACGATTTGGACAAGAGCGGCGCGGCATCCAACGAACACATCCTGATTTCGGGAATCGACGGAGTGCCCGACGGGATTTGCGTCGACGAAAAAGGCGATCTGTACGTAGCGGCCAATCAAATTCAGGTATATTCGCCGCAAGGTAAGCCACTGGGGGAGATTCACACCGAGGAGACTCCTTCCAACTGCGCCTTTGGCGATCCGGATCTGGGATCGCTTTACATCACGGCTCGGACTTCGGTCTACCGTGCGCGATTGGACGTGAAGGGGATAGCGTATTAACGAAGCTTGTATCACCGAGGACACCCCAGAGGACAGCCGCCGCTATCCTTCGCGGCCCTTCCTCGGCGTAGGGGCCTTGATTTTCGAGGACGGCAAGATTTTGCTCGTCGAGCGCGGCAAGGAGCCGCTCAAGGGCTATTGGTCCATCCCCGGCGGCATTGTCGAAACTGGTGAGAAGCTGGAGGAGGGAATCCGTCGCGAGGTGGCGGAAGAAACGGGCCTGGAGGTCGAGCCTTATTCGATGTTCGAAATCTTCGAGCGGATTATGCCGGATACCGAAGGAAAGCCCGAGTATCACTACGTTTTGATCGATTATTTGTGCCGCCGTCTCAGCGGCGAGCCCGCCGCAGCGAGCGATGCCAGCCGCGTGGAATGGGTCGCGGAAGAGAACCTTCGCCAGTACCGCCTTACAGAAGGCACGCTGGCCGTGATCGAGAGAGCCTTTGCAAAACTTCAGCGCTGATTTACTGGAATTCGAACCGCTGCGCGAGCTGGTGGGGCGCTACGTCGGCAGTCCGCTTGGCCGGGCTGAATTGGAAAAGCTGGAGCCGCACACCGATCGCGCCGTGCTGGAAAACGCGTTGGCGGATGTGGCCGAAGCCATTGCCTATCAGGGCGCGTCGCGGCAGCCTCAAGCGGCGGCGCGAGGGTCGGCTATTCGGCTGCGGTTCAATTCGATTCCCGATGTCGCGCCGGCACTCACGATTCTGCGCATCGAAGGCGCCATGCTGGAGCCGAAGCAGATTCTAGACTTGGCGCGGCTGATCGAAGAAGCCGGCGAAGTGCGCGCCGCGCTGAATCTGGCTGGGGAAAAATACCCACGGCTGGCGGCTCAGGTGGCGGCGACCGCCGATCCTCGGCCCATACTGCGCGATGTGCGTGGCAAGATCCTTCCCGATGGCGCCGTGGCCGACGATGCAAGCGTGGCGCTGAATCGCCTGCGCCGGGACATCGAACGACAACAGAGACAAATCCAAACTTCGCTCGAGCGATTCTTGCGGGCGCATCGCGACGACGGCACGCTGCAAGAAGAGTTCATCACCTTGCGGAACGATCGCTTCGTGGTGCCGGTGGTGGCCGGCCAGCAGCGCAAGGTTTACGGAGTGATTCATGGCGCGAGTAGCAGCGGGCACACGCTGTTCGTCGAGCCGCTGGATACCATCGATCTGAATAACGAGCTGGTTCGGCTGCGCGAAGAAGAGCAGCGCGAGGTGGCGCGCATTCTACGCGAGCTGACAGAACTGCTGAGGACCAATGGTCCGCACATTCAGGCACTGGTGGCGGCGATCGGGCGGCTGGATCTGCTGTTTGCCAAAGCTGAGTTCGCCTCCGACTTCAATTGCGTCATTCCGCGCTTCAGTACTGATAAGGATCGGCGGCTCTCGCTCCAGGATGCCCGGCACCCGTTGCTTCAAGATGTGCTGCGTCGTCAGAAGAAGCCCATCCTTCCTATTTCGCTCGCGCTGGATGAAAAGCAGCGAACGCTACTGATCAGCGGGCCCAACACGGGCGGCAAAACAGTGTCGATGAAAACGGTGGGACTGCTGGCCTTGATGGCGCAAGCCGCGCTGCCCGTGCCGGCCGCCGAAGCGGAGTTCCCGTTGTTTGAGCAGGTGCTGGCGGAAATAGGCGACCAGCAATCGATTCAAGAGAGCCTCAGCAGCTTTTCGGGGCACATTGCCCGCGTGCGAGAGATGCTGGAGACCGTCACGCCGCAATCACTGGTGTTGCTGGACGAACTGGGCCGCGCGACGGATCCCGAGGAAGGCGGACCCTTAGGCGTCGCGATTCTGGAATCGTTCCGCGCGCACGGGGCGTTCACTTTCGCATCCACGCACTTGTTGGCGCTCAAGATCTACGGCGCCACCACGGAGGGTGTTGTAAACGCCTCCATGGGGTTCAACGAAAAAACACTGCAGCCTACTTATGTTCTGCAGTTGGGAGCGCCCGGGAAATCCGCTGGGCTGGATATTGCCAGCCGCTTGGGGCTTTCCGAAGATTTGATTGCGCGAGCGCGCCAGCGGATGTCGACCAGCGAACGCGACATCGCTCTGTTTCTCAATGAACTCCACCAGCGGCTTCGCAGGACCGCGATGGAAGAACAGGATTTGCGCGAGCAGCGGCAGGCTTTGGAAGCCCGAGAGCAGACGCTGGCCAAGGAGTTCGAGCAGCGTGAAAAAGCGAAGTTCAAAGAGCTGGATGAACGCTTGCGGTCCGCGCTCGCGGAGTTCGAAGCGCAAACCCAGGAGACGATCCAGAAGGTCCTGGCTGGGGCGGAGCAGCGCAAAGCAGCCGAGCAGGCCGAGCGGCGCGTGGCGAAAAGCAAACGCGAATTTGAGGAGAAAGCTCGGGTCGCTGTGTTTGGGGAGGCCACCGTGCCGCAACAGCGCTTCATCCCGATCGAAGAAGGCGCGCGAGTGCGCCTGAAGGGCATGCGGGAACCGGCGCGGGTGCGGCGCAAGCTGGCGGGGGGCTTGCTCGAAGTAGAAGCAGGCTTGATGAGGATGAAAATCACAACAGACGACGTGGAGGAGGTTTTGCCTGCGGCTCCTGAGGCCACACGATTGCCGAAAAATGTTTCGTACGACGCCGGGCCGCGATGGGATGTGACCTATCGCGAGATCAATGTCATTGGAAAACGGGCGGAAGAGGCCCGCGAGGAAGTGGACAAATTTCTGGATACCGCTTCGATGGCTTCGGTAGATCGCGTGCGCATCGTACACGGACATGGCATGGGCATTTTGAAAAAAGTAATCGGCGAATTACTGGCGACGAACCCGCATGTCGAAAAGTACTATCCAGCCACGCCGGCCGAAGGCGGAACGGGCGCCACGGTGGTGGAGCTAAAATAGGTTTATGCAGCTCGTCAGCCCGCTGACTATCGACGATTTCGAACAGCTCCCAGACGAGCTTGCGTTGAATCACGAACTGGTGGACGGGAAATTGGTGGACGTGTCCGGAAACATTGGTAATCACAATGCCCTCCGAGACCTGCTGATTCTGTTGCTTTTGTCCTATGCCCAGGAACATAAGCTCGGCAGAGTGCTCAGCGAACAGGAATATAAATTCGACAGCAATGCGCATGGTCCGGACGTCAGCTTTTTTGGTCTCGAAAAGGTACTTCTGTACGACGGCGCATTGCGCGTGCAGCGATTCGTTCCGGACCTTGCGATCGAAATCGTTTCCCGGAACGATCCATTCGCGAAGCTGATCGAGAAAGCGGACCGGTATCGCAAATGCGGCACAAAAGAAGTATGGATTCTCGACATTGATTCTCGAAGGGGCTTGGTTTTCTCCGACGGGCGCAACGCCATTCTGGCCGACGCCGATCCGTTCGAATCCAGCTTGATTCCCGGCTTTTCCATCCGCATCGGCGAACTGTTCGATCGGATATGACGCTCAGCCAGCAGCAGGAGTTTGACGCGCTGGTGGAGCACGCCAAGCTCGCTGGACAAGCCCGCGATTGGCAGGGCGCCAGGCAGGCTTGGGTGAAGGCGCTGGAACTGCTCCCCCCGGACTCCGAAGAATATCACCTCACGAAAACGCGCATCGAAAACATCGATCTGCAGCTTTCCGATAAGAACGCCTGGAAGAAGTGGCTTGCAAAGCTGGGTCCCATCGGCACGTTCTTGTTGTTGAGCTTGTCGAAATTCAAACTGTTGCTGCTGGGGCTCACCAAGATCAGTACTTTCGTCAGCATGCTGGCGTTCTTCGCGGTGTATTGGTCGCTGTTCGGCTGGCGATTCGCACTTGGTTTCGTGATGTCCATCTACATCCACGAAATGGGTCACGTGATGGCGCTGCGCAAATACAACATCGCTGCCAGCGCGCCGATGTTCATTCCATTTTTCGGCGCATTTGTGCGAATGAAACAGTATCCGGGCAACGTGGGTGAAGACGCGCGCGTGGGCCTGGCGGGTCCGATCTGGGGCTTGGGTTCGGCGATCGCGGCATGGCTCGCGGCCATTGCTACTGGGCTTCCGGTCTGGTACGCCATCGCGCACACCGCCGCCTGGCTGAACTTGTTCAATCTTCTTCCCATCTGGCAGTTAGATGGCGGTCGCGGTTTTCGCGCGCTCACTAGAAAACAGCGTGCCATTGCGGGCGCCGTGGCGATCGCCATTTGGGCCTTGACGCACCAAACGATTCTGCTGTTGATCGCACTGGGCGCGGGTTATCGGCTCTTCAGCCGCGATTACCCGGCCGAAGACGACAATATCATTCTGATGCAGTATGTAGGCCTTATCGTACTGCTATCGATGTTGATGGCGATGACCGATAGGATCACCAGCGCATCCTTTTAGTCTTTCTTCTGCAAATAATAGTGCACCGCCGGAGTCACGATGAGGGACAAGATCATCGAGGCCGCGATTCCGCCAATCACCGCGATAGCCAGCGGCTGCAGCATCTGCGATCCAGCGCCGAAAGCGAGTGCCAATGGGATCATGCCGGCCGCGGTGGCGAGAGCGGTCATCAGAATCGGACGCAGACGGCGCTCACCCGCTAGAATCATAGCTTCCTCAGGCCGGGCTCCTTCCGCGCGGAACTTCTGGTCGGCATCCAACAGCAAAATTCCATTCTTGGCAACGATGCCCACCACCATAATGAGGCCCATGAACGAAGAAATATTGAACGTGGTCCCGGTGACCAGCAGCGCCAGGAACACTCCGGAGGTGGAGAGCAAAGCCGAAGAAAGAATCGCGATGGGCGCGCCGAAGTTGCCGAACTCGAAGAGCAAAACGGTAAATACCAGCAGGATTGCCAATACCAACACCACGGCGAGATCGCGAAATGACTTCTGCTGTTCCTCGTAACCTCCGCCGTAGACGATCCGAAGGCTGGCCGGAATGTTTAGATCCGCCAGGGTTTTCTTCACCGCGGCGATACCAGCACCCAGGTTCACGCCTTCCAGGCGTCCGGTGACCGCGAGCATGCGCTGCAGATTTTCGCGGCGAATTTCTGTTTGGCCGGGCAATTCTTCCACCGTCGCGAGCGAGCCCAACGTGGCGCGGCTGCCGGTTTGGCTGGACAGCAGCGTGTTTCGGATGGCTTCTACCGACGAGCGCGTGTAATCGGGAAATCGAACGCGGATGGTGTAAGCGCGGCCGTTGACTACCACCGGCGCGGCCGCGGGCTCGCCCTGCAGGATAGCGCTGGTATCCAGCTCCACTTCGTCGGGTGAGAATCCGGAGCGGGCGGCTACCGTGGGATCGACATGAAACTCCATGGCCGGGCCGCTAACGGTGTCTTCAACCCCATTCTTAACATCCACCACGCCGTGGATCTTCTTAATCGCATCGCCAACGCGGGGGCCCCATTGCTTCAACAAGTCGGCATTCTCGGAGAACATCTTGATGACGATCGGTTCGGGTGCGCTGGTGAGATCGCCAATCATATCCTGCAAAAGCTGCACGAACTCGACGTCGAGCGTAGGCACTTGGGTTGTCACGCGCTTACGAACATCGGCGATGACATCGTCAATAGGACGGCGGGACCCACTCGGCTTCAGCTTGACGGTAAAATCGCCGGTGTTGGCTTCCGTGACCGCAGCCAGCCCCAGTTGCAGGCCAGTGCGCCGCGATGTGTTTTCCACATCCGGTGTATCCTGGAGAATTTTTTGCACCTGGTTCAAAAGGCCGTCTGTGTCGGCGAGCGAGGAGCCGGCCGGTGCGATGTAATCCAAAATGAAGCCACCCTCATCCATCTCTGGCAGCAGATCCGAACCAAGGGCGTTGTAGCAGAAATAGGAAGCCCCAACCAGCAATAGACAAAAAATGCCGGTGGCCCAGGGCCGCTCCAAAGCTACTCGCAGCACGCGGCTATAAACGCGAATAACGCGGCCCAGCAATCCACGCTGCTCGCCCGCGCCGTGAGCCGCCGCGTCCTGTCGGGGTTTCCTCAAGAAATAATGGCTCAGCGTCGGCGTCCATGTCAGGGCTAGAGCGAGCGACGTGAGCAATGCCATGCCAACGGTCACGGCCAATGCGCGGAAAAAAGTTCCGGTGACTCCGGTGATCGAAATCAGCGGGAGAAATACGACGATGGGCGTCAGTGTAGATCCGACCAGTGGCACGCGGATCTCGCGCATGGCGCTGCGAATAGCTTCGGCGCGGCTTTGGCCAGCGTCGCGGTGCATGACGATGTTTTCTACCACCACGATGGCGTCGTCGATCACCAGTCCGACGGCCGCCGCGAGGCCGCCCAGCGTCATCAGGTTAAAGCTTTGCCCCAACGCGCGCAGAGCGATGAAGGTAACGGCGATGGTCGCGGGAATCACCAGGCCGGCCACGATGGAACTGCCCCAATCGCGCAAGAAAAGCACCAAAATGATGGCGGCCAGCAGCAAGCCAATAAGGATGGCGTCGCGTACGCTTTTGATGGATTCCTTCACCAGATCCGACTGATCGTAGAACGGCACGATCATTACGCCTTTGGGCAACGTTTTGCGAATGCTGTCGATCTCGGCGTGGACCTCATCGGCCACTTGCACCGTATTGCTATCCGGCTGGCGATTGATATTCAGCAAGACGGCCGGGCTTCCGTTGGCGCGCACGATCGTGTAAACCGGCTTTACCGAAGAGTGCACGGTTCCCAGATCGCCGATACGCACGGGAATCCCGGCTGGCGTGGTTTTCACCACGATGTTGGCAATGTCGGACGCATCGTGTACCTGGCCGCTCACCAGGCTCAGCACCAACTGATGATTGGTCTCCACCAGTCCCGGCGAATCGATCATATTACTGCGCTTCACCGCATCCAGCAAGGTTGGTACCGTGATGGAAGTTTGCAGCAGCTTAGCCGGATCTGGCTCGATTTCAAATTCTGGCTCCTGGCCGCCCTGCACCACCACCGTGGACACGCCGCTCAAGCGATTCAAGCGTGGCTTCATGTCGTAGGTGGCCATTTCCCACAACCTGGTTTGCGGAATGGTCTTGGATGTAAGGCTATAGCCCAAGATCGGAAAAGCGGCGAAGGTAAGGCGATTGGAAGTGACGGCAGCGGTGGCCGGCAACGATGACTGCACGCGCGCCAGAGCGGCGTTCACCAGTTCCAATGTCTGGAACATGTCCACATTCCAGGAAAAGAACAGGTCGATCTCCACCGATCCCCGGCTGGTGATGGATTGGATACGATCCAGCCCGGGCACGCTGTTGAGGGCGTCCTCAATGGGCCGGGTGACGGTGACCAGCATTTGGTCGATGGGCGCGACGCCGTTATCGACGCCCACTACGATACGGGGGAAGTTGGTTTCTGGAAACACCGCGATGGGAATGTTGAAAGCGAGATAGATTCCCGCTCCCACCATCGTGAGAATGACGAAGATGATGGACTTGCCGAAGCGCGCGCTCCAGTGGTCCGCGCCGGCGCGTTCGGTGGCCTGAGGTTCTACTGTCGGCGGCTGGTCGATCATTTCTTCTCGTCCGGTGCGGGCTTGTCGTCTTTGTCGTCTTTCCCAGCGTCGTCTTTGTCGCCGGCGGGTGCAGCCGCGATAGTGACCTTGGCTCCGTCGTCCAATCCAACGCCGCCGCCCGTGATTACTTTTTCGCCCACGTCCAGCCCTTTCAACACCTGAACTTTGTCAGCCTCGCGCGCACCAAGATCCACCTTCTTTTCGTGCGCGACGGAATCCGAACCCACCACCATCACTTGCACGCCGCCTTCATCGGAGGGAAGCAGGGCCGTGGTAGGAATGACAATGGCATTGGGAATTGTTTCGGCCAGGATAGAGACGCGAACCGTGGCGCCGGGCTTCAGTTTCTCTCCCGGATTACCGGCTTCCACCCAAACTTCCACCGTCGTACTATTCGGATCCACGGCCGGGCTCACCACAGTGACTTTGCCGCTCACCTGATTCCCGGATTCCTTTTGGGCGATAGTGCCCGTATCTCCTACCTTCACTGAAGCGGCTTGCGAGACCGGAACGTTGGCGCGCGCGATGACGCGGGATACGTTCACTACGGTCGCGAGCGGGCTTCCAGGCGCAGCCATTTCGCCAGCGTACAACGGCCGGTCGGCGATCACGCCAGCGATGGGGCTGCGGATTTCCGAATAGGAAAGCTGTGCTAGTGCGGCGTCATAGCGAGCTTTGGCCGCCTGTGCCTGCGCTTCGGCGCCCTTGGTTTGTTCCGGCTGGCTGACTCGATCCAGCGCCTGCAAGTGCTGCGCGGCCACATCGTATTGACTGCGGGCTTGGACATAGGCCACATTGGCCTCGTCCACCAAACGGCGTGCCAGCGCGCCTTGTTCAAAGAGCTGCTTTCGGCTTTCGGAGACTTTTTGCGCGGCGTCGAGAGCTTCCTTCGACGACGCGACGTCCTGCCGCGCCTTGGTCGCATCTTCCGGGAGCTGCGCTCCGGTAGTGGTGCGCTGAGTGGCAAGCGCCTGCTCATAGAGCTGCCGGGCTTCCGCCACGGCCGCCTGCAGATCGCGATTTTCCAGGGTAGCCAGCAACTGATCCTTCGCAACGTGGTCGCCACGCCGGATTTTGAACTCCTTGATGGGCGCGCTGATCTTGGGCATCACGTTGGCTTGATCCAGCGGATAGAGAATGCCGTCGGCCGAGACCACGCGATGAATGGAATCGCGCTGCACTTCGGTTACTTGAACAGGCGCGACTGTTTCTGTTTCGGCTTCCTTGGGTTTGGAACAGGCGGCCAAGGCGGCCAATGCGATCAATGTAAGGAGCGTCCGCATAGGTCAGTGTTCAATCAGGTTCAGAAGTTTCCCGTCAGAGTTTGAAGATTGGCGATTGCGATGCGATAACGTGAGAGTCCGTCGTCCACGGCATTGCGCGCGGCAGCCAGCGTGCTTTGCGCGTCCACTACCTCGAGCGCTGTCGCTTCGCCGGATTGGTAGCGCAAATTGGTGAGTCGCAGGCTCTCGGTGGAAAGCGCCAGCGAATTGCGCAACGAATCCAATTGCGATTGTGCCAGCTGCGCCTCACGATAGAACGAGTTCAGATTCGCCAGCAATTGGCGCTGAGCCAGGCTCAGCTCCACCTTGGCCTGCTGCTGGCGGAGCTGCGCTTGACGCACTTTGCTCTGCGCCGAGCCCCAGGTCCAGAGAGGGATGTTCACGCCAATGTCGAAAACCGAACCGATGTTGTTGTCATGTTCGCGGTTGTAATGGGCCAGTTGGTTGGCCTGGATACCGTAGAAGTAATCGAAGAACGGCGCGGGCAAATAGCCGGCGCGAGCGGCTGAGACGTCCGCCGCCTCCTGCTGTATCGTGGCCTGCGCGATTTCGAGGTCGGGATTCTTCGCCTGGGCCTGCTGCTGCACTTCCTCGAATGATTCCAGCGGAGGCGTTTGCTCCAGATCGTCTACTACTTTGAAGTTCTGCTGGAAGTCCGGGAACAGCAGCACGGCTACGGTGAGGCGTGCTTTCTCGATGGTAAGTTGCGCGTCGGCGACGTCGCGCTCGCGCTGTTGGGTCTGCAATTGCGCCTTGATGACGTCGGCATGCGCCGCTTCCCCGCCTTGCTCCTGCTTTTGCGTCAGGTCCTGGAACGCGCGCGCATCGGTGAGGCTCTGCTGCGCGTTGGTGAGCTTGCGTTGGGCGATCGCCAGGCCATAGTAATCCTGCACCAGGGTTGCAAAGAGGCCTCGCGCGGCCAGACCGGCTTTGGCTTGGGCGATCGCTTCAGCGGCCTGCGCGCGGCGATACTCGGCCCGGCGCGCCAACGACAGATCCTCGTGCGCTTGAGCGTAGACATAGTAGACGTGCGGCCCATCGTTGGGGACAAAGATTCCGGAAAGAGTGTGATTCGGCTGCGTATAGATGAACTCGTCTACCTGTTGGGCCTGAGGCAGCATCGCGGCCTTGGCCTGAATCCGATCTTCGCGGGCCAGTAACGCGGCAATGTTGGCGGTCTGCAGATCAGCGCCATACTGGCGCGCGCGCTGCAAGGCATCGGCGAAGGTGATGGTCAGAGGCTCTGAAGGCGTGGCCTGGCCGACGGGGGCAGGCGGCGACTGCTGCTGTGCAGACAGACTCAAGACCACAAACAGGGTGAATGCCAACGCTCGCATCTGGCCCAGCATAGCGTAATGTACCTGAAAATCGGGTGAATCCCTGTTAGGGGTTGGCTATGGGGGGTTGGGGATTGGGGCCCCAGCGTTCGAGCCACTGTTCGAGCAGCTCCCGGTTTGCGTCTATCACCATCGTTAAGGCTTCCTTGAGATTCGCACGCGCTTCTTCCAAGGTGTGGCCTGGCGTGCTCGCGTTTGGAGCCGTCATTTACAGCAAAACTTCAGGTCCCGGAGTTAGCATGAAGGCATAGCTCATGCAGGTCCTGGTTGTCGAAGACGAGCGTCGCATGGCGGAACTGCTGCGGCAGGGCCTGGAGGAAGAGGGCCACTCCGTTGTGCTGGCGGGCAACGGCCGCGATGGGCTGGCGATGGCCGAATCGCACGCCTTCGATGCCATTGTGCTGGACGTCATGCTACCGGGGCTGGACGGTTTTTCCGTCGCTAAGAAGCTGCGTGCCGCGCGGAACCAGACGCCGATCCTGATGCTGACCGCGCGCGACGCCACTCACGATATGGTCGCGGGATTGAACTTGGGCGCGGACGACTATCTGGTGAAGCCGTTTTCGTTCGAAGTGTTATTGGCGCGTTTGCGAGCGGTGTCGCGGCGCGGCGCGATTGCGCAACCACCGGTGTTGCAGGTGGCCGATCTTTCGCTCGATCCATCGGCGCGGGAGGTCGCGCGCGGAGGGCGGAAAATTGCTCTAACGCGCACTGAATACGGTCTCCTGGAACTGCTGATGAAGCGTGCCGGCCGCGTGGTGACGCGCGAGAATCTGATCGAATCGGTGTGGGGATTTGACTCGGACGTGCGCAGCAACACGCTGGACGCGTTCATCCGGCTGTTGCGCGACAAAGTGGATGTGGACGGCGAAACCAAGCTGATCCAGACGGTGCGGGGCGTGGGCTACTGCCTGCGGGCGGAGGAAGCATGATGCGGCACTGGTCCATAGGCGCGCGCCTCACGCTGTGGTATTCCCTGGTGCTGCTGGCCGGGCTCGCGCTGTTTGGCGCCGGGATCTTACTGCTGGTTAAGCACAGCCTGATGACCACCGTGAACGAAACGCTGGCCCAGCAGGCCAAGGGCGTGGCCACTGTTCTTCAAAGCGAGTATCAACCCAACAAGCCAGAAAATCTGCGGGAAGAATTGTCCGAATACGCCGAGGCGACGCCGGAAGGAAATTTGATTGAAGTACGCGATCCGCAGGGCCAGGTCGTGATTGGAAGCCGCTTGGTTACAAGTGCCAGAGGATCGCGGTGGCGATACCGCACGCTAATCACCCAGGCGACGGTACAGGGACAAACCTATCGCATTGTTGTGTCGGCGCCGTTGGGGGGAACAGTGGCCACGCTGCGCCACGTGCGCGAGTTGCTATTGTGGGCAACGCCAGGCGTGCTGATGATCGCCTCGCTGGGCGGTTATTGGATCAGCCGGAAGGCTCTCGCGCCGGTGGATGCAATCACGCGCGCGGCTCAATCGATTGGCATCGAGAATCTTTCCCAGCGTTTGGAAGTGCCGGCGGCAGGCGATGAATTGCAGCGTCTTTCCGAAACTTGGAACGGCATGTTGGAGCGCCTGGAAGCGGCGGTGAAGCGGCTGTCGCAATTCACCGCCGATGCGTCGCACGAGCTCCGCACGCCCATCGCGTTGATCCGAGCCACGGCCGAGCTGACATTGCGGCGCGAACGGTCCACCGAGACTTATCGGGAAGCGCTTCGGCACATCATGGAGGAGACGGATCGAACCACCCGGCTGATCGAGGATTTGCTGTTGCTGGCGCGGGCCGATGCGGGACTCCCGGCGTTGGCGCTGGATCGGGTGGAACTGACACCGCTGGTGCGCGATGTTTGCGAGCAGGGACAGATTCTGGCCCAGCAACGGCAACTCGATATTTCGACCGAGGCGCCGGAGCACCCGGTGTTCGTGGACGCAAACGACCCGGCATTGCGGCGGCTGTTGTTCCTGTTGGTGGACAACGCCGTGAAGTACACGCCGGCCGGCGGCCACATTACGGTATCGGTGGCGCAGGATTCGTCCGGCCCAACGGTGACGGTGCGCGATACGGGCATCGGGATTCCGGACACCGCTCTGCCGCACGTGTTCGAGCGTTTTTATCGCGTGGATGAATCGCGCAACCGGGAGGCAGGGGGCGCGGGACTGGGCCTCTCGATCGCACAATGGATCGCCGAACGGCACCACGCTCGGCTGGAGGCGGAGAGCGTGGAGGGACGGGGGTCGGCCTTCCGGGTGCGGTTTCCGCAGTCGTAAGGCCCAAACATAAGGTAAGTGCACTACTCAAGTCGAGGGGCTGAAGCGTCGAATAGTCTATTAGGTGCGTCGTTCCGCGGTACTTATCCCCTGGATTATCAGTGCTTCCTGCGCCTGGGCTCTCAGCGTCCATGACGGCCGGACAGCGTCGTCCGTCAGCGAACAATCCTGCGTGGCTCCGAAATCGGTTTCCGTGTTTCAGCCCGTGGACCGGCAAGCGTTCGTCTGGTTCGTTGCGCTGCAGGTGCGGGCCGGCGATCAATTGCGCGTGGAATGGCTGGATCCTACCGGCGCGGTTTCAACGACAGCGGATTACGGCCAGCTACCGAATGCGGGCGAGTTGTGCTTCACGGCGCAACTTCCCATCGCGGGATTCGCACCGGCGTCGCAGCCTGGTAACTGGACGGTGCGCGCGGTATCGAATGGCGCGGTCGCGTTTTCGCGCGCCTTCACCATTGCGGCCGACGCCGATAACGGAGGTCCAGTGGTGACAAGCGTGACGTGGCCTGGTTCGGGGCCGGGCGCGGAGCCGGGACAGCGAGCGCAAGAGACCAATTTCACGGTGCGAGGCAAGAATTTTCAGCCGGGCTCGATTGTACTGATCGCGCAATACAAGCCCACGGGCGGATGGTCCTATATAGCGAGCTTGCAGGCGCGCGATATGACAGCGAATCAATTGACTGTTCACTATGCCGGGCTGGCGGCGAACGAATATTGGGTCATCGTGGAGAGTCCGGATGGGCGCTTGAGCCGTCCGGCGCAGTTTCTGATCGAGACCGGCGGCTATAAGCTGCCCACTGCGGCAGGCGTGCCGTGGATCATCACGCAAGGGCCGTATGGCACGTTCTCGCATTGGGGCAACAGCCTGCACGCGTTCGACATTGCGCCGCGCGCGGGAAGCTGCGTGGTGGCGATGAAGGCCGGGATCGCATACACGCACGATCTGGGCCTGCAACAGGATCACCGGCATCATTCGTTTGGAAACTACATCACCATCGACCATGGCAACGGCGAATTCAGCCACTACGCGCATTTGGCCAGCGGCACGTTCGTGGTGAAGAACGGCGAGCACGTGGAGCAGGGACAAGCGCTCGCCACTGCCGGAAACAGCGGCTACACACTGGGCGAAGGCGGCGGCTATCACGTACACGTCAGCGTGACGCGGGCGCTGCCCATTTCGTCGTCGAGCGTTCCTTTCCAGTTTGAGGATCTACCGGATTGGAGACGGGGGAGCGGTTATCGGACCGTTGTTTCGAGCAATGCATCGCCGCTGTGCGATTGCGGTTCGCGGCGGACCATCTCAGCGGGGGCCTCAGCAGGGACGAGTTCCACTCCGGGAGAACAATTCTCGGGGACGGTTTCAGTAGCGCAATGGTGGAGTGAGGTGATTGCGGTCTCAGGGAGGTCGAAAGTGCTGGAGGTTACACTTTCGTGGGCTGGAGCGCCCGGCGATCTGGACCTGCATTTGATGAGCCCGAGCGGACGCCATTACGCAGCCTACGCCGACACCACCGGATACTCCGGCGACACCAATCCAAAGATGTTTCACGTCCCAAATCCGGAAGTTGGACTTTGGCGGATCTCGGTAGAGGGTATGCGCGGATCTGGGCCCATCAGTTTTGGAGTCCAGAGTTCGGGATCTCCTACGTCGAAGTCACGCTTGCGCGCGGCGCGATAGCTTTTCATCAAATCTTCAGACCGCTGTAGTATTATGGCGACCATGCATAAACGCGCCTGGTTGCCCGTTGTTTCGCTGCTTGTTTTAGCCGTTGCGTTCGCGCAAAGTGGTTACCATCAAATCAAGAAGATTCCGATTCCCGGCGATGGCTTCTGGGATTACTTAACCACCGATCCTGCCACGGGCCTGGTTTATGTTTCCCATGGCACGGAAGTGGACGTGGTGGACGGCAAGAAGGGCGAAGTCAAGGGCACGATCACCGGGCTCAAGCTGGTGCATGGTATCGCGCTGGCGCCTGAATTCAACCATGGCTTCATCAGCGATGGCGCGGCGAATCAGATCGTGGTTTTCGATATGAAGACGCTGGCGAAGATTGGCGAGGTTGCAGCCGGAATGAATCCAGACGGGATCATCTACGATCCAGGCTCCAAGCGTGTATTCGCTTTTAATGGCCGCAGCGCGAACGCCACTGCGGTGGACGCCGAGAAAGGAACGCTGGCCGGAACGGTAACACTGGAAGGGAAGCCTGAGTTCCCGGCGCCCGATGGCAAAGGCCACGTCTACGTCAATATTGAAGATAAAAGCGAAGTCATGGACATCGATGCCAAGGCGCTGATGGTGGTTCACAAATGGCCGCTCGCGCCGTGCGAAGAGCCGTCTGGCATGGCCATGGACACCAAGACGCGCCGTCTATTCTCCGGTTGCGACAACAAGATGATGGCCGTGATGGATGCCGATACGGGAAAGGTTGTCACTACCGTTCCCATTGGAGACGGAGTGGACGCCACGTGGTTCGATCCGGGAACGAAATACGTTCTGAACTCGTGCGGTCAGGACGGCGTCCTCACTGTAATCCATGAGGATTCACCCGACAAATACACGGTGGTTGAAAATGTGCCGACGGAAAAGGGCGCGCGCACAATGGCTCTGGATACGAAGACACACACGGTCTACCTGGCTTTGGCGCAAGTTCAAATGCTGCCGCGGCCCGCGGGGGATACCAAGGGACGGCCGCCTCGCAAGGTAGTTCCCGGCTCATTTGGACTGCTAGAATTTGGGAGGTAATGACCGGGCTTCGCTCCGTTGGCGTTTTGCTCCTCCTGGTGTCCGCCGCACACGGTCAGTCGGGTGACCAAAAGAAGGAAGTATTGCAGGCCGACGCAGCCTACCGTGATGCGATACTGCGGGGCGATGTAGCGGTCTTGGCTGCGATAATGAACGAGGACATTGTGATCGTTCATTCGGATGGCACCGCAGACGACCGGGCGAATTTCCTGGAGGCCATCTCCTCGGGACGTTTGAAGCTTCAGTCCTACGAGCGAAGCAACGTGTCGATTCGAATCCACGGATCGACAGCTCTGCTATTGTCTCAAACGCGAAAGCACTTCACTTATAAAGGAAGTCCAGCGACAGATGAGGATATGTCGCTGGTGACGTACGTGAAGGAAGGCACGCGCTGGAGAATGGTTGCCATGCAGAATACGCATCGGTCCAACTAATCTCCCGCGCCAGGCTGCTAAAATTTGGGAGGTAATGACCGGGCTCGCCGCGGATCCAGTTTGCAAAGAGCATTTAACCGGTCCGCAGCATCCCGAGCAGCCCGCGCGATTCGATGCGGCAGTGGGTGCGCTGCGCGGGCTTGAGCTGGTACCGATTCCACCGCGCCTCGCCACTCACGACGAGCTCGCGTTGTGCCATTCGCGAAAGTACATTCAGCTTGCCGAACGCGAAATCTTTGAAGGATTTCACGAGCTGAGCACCGGCGATACCGTTATCTCGCCGAAATCGTTGGACGCGGCGCTGCGTGCGACAGGTCAAGCGTTGAACGCGGTTGACGCAATCGTCGCCCAGCGAGTTTCCAACGCCTTTTCGATCGGACGGCCTCCGGGCCATCACGCAAACGCGGTGCGTGGAATGGGCTTCTGCATTTTCAACACTGTCGCGATCGCGGCTCGATATGCACAGAAGAAGCACGGCATCGGGCGCGTTCTGATCGCCGATTGGGACGTCCATCACGGCAACGGAACGCAGGATATTTTCTATGCCGACGGCTCGGTGTTCTTCTTCAGCACGCATCAATCGCCGTGGTATCCGGGGACCGGCGCACGGAGTGAGCGTGGGGAAGGCGCAGGCGCTGGCATGACGTTGAATTGTCCCTTTCCATCGGGCTCGGGACGCAAGGAGATTCTGGGAGCGTTCCAGGAACAATTGCTGGTTGTGGCGGATGAAATTAAACCCGATCTGGTGTTGATATCGGCGGGCTTCGATTCCAGGGCCGGCGATCCGCTAGGGCAGTTCTTGCTGACCGACAACGACTTCGCGGATCTGACACGCGTAATGCGCGAGATCGCCGACAAACATGCTGGCGATCGTCTCCTTTCGGTGCTTGAAGGCGGGTACAGCTTGACAGGATTGGCGGCGGCTGTTCGCTCGCATGTGGAGGCTTTGCAATGAGCGGCCAACTGCGGATCGCGCCAGCCACCGAAAACGACCTCGCGCTCATCTTGAGCTTTATTCGCAAGCTGGCGGAGTACGAGAAGCTGTCGCATATGGTGGTGGCCACCGAAGAAAACATTCGCGAGCATGTATTTGGCGCGAATCCTGTTGCGGAGGTGCTACTGGCTTACTGGGACCAGGAGCCGGTGGGATTTGCACTGTACTTTCGCAATTTCTCCACATTTCTCGGCCAGGCCGGTATTTATCTGGAAGACCTTTTCGTGGAGCCCGAGCAGCGTGGGAGAGGAATTGGCAAAGCGTTGCTGATACGCCTGGCGAAGATTGCCGTGGAGCGCGGATACGGCCGTTTGGAGTGGGCGGTGCTCGATTGGAACACGCCATCCATCGACTTTTATCGCAGCCTGGGCGCGGTTCCTCTGGACGATTGGGCGGTTTACCGGCTGACCGGCAATGCGCTCGCGCGGCTAGCGGGGAAGTAAGCAACCACTCCCTACGGTCGCGGCTCTGTAAGGATGGGGGCGGGACGAAGCTGGGCTTCTTCCAGGCGCTTGGCTTCCTGATACGTGAAGACCATCCGGTGAATCACGGTGATATTCGCAAGCACCGCGATCACCCAGAGCACAGGCGCCATGCGTTCAAAAAGCGCGCCGATGATCAGCAGCACCACGCGCTCGGGACGTTCCATGAAGCCAACCTTGCAACGGGGAATGGTATTCTCGGCGCGAGCCCGTGTGTAGCTGACCATCACCGATCCAGTCATGACAATGGCGGTCAGCACCACATAGAAATAGCGATTGATGGTCCCGTAGTAGACCAGCAATCCCATGAGCAATGCCAGATCGGAATAGCGATCGAGCACTGAATCGAAGAATCCGCCAAAACGCGTGACTTGATTAGTTTCACGCGCCACACGTCCGTCCACCATGTCGAACAATCCGGCGCCGATGATCACAAAGCCGGCCGAGCGGAACTGCCCCGCGGCGAGCAAAACGGCGGCGACAATATTGATAACGAGTCCGAGAAAAGTGAGAACGTTGGGATGAATTTTCGAGAGAGCCAGTGCGCGGACGATCAGGCGAATTACTTTGTTGCACGAGACGCCGATCGCGCGGGTATAGGTCATGCCAGACGGCCCTTATCGATTCTAGCCCGAAACAGGCTCATGTGGGGTCGTCGTGAATGGTAATCAGCTTGGTGATTTCCATCTCGCGGGTGCCTCCAGGAATCATGACCTTTACGGTGTCGCCCACTTGCTTGCCCAGCAGAGCTTTGCCAATGGGCGAAGTGGTAGAGATGCGGCCCTGCGCTACGTCGGCTTCTTCACTGGTCAGCAATTGGTAGGTGATCTCCTCATCCTTGGTGAGATCGAGAACCGTCACCCAAGAGCCGAGGCCTACGCGGTCGCGCGGGATGCGCGACATGTCCACCATGGACAGCGTGCGCAAACGCGCCCGGAGCTGGCCCAGCCGCATATTCACGATGCCTTGACGCTCTTTAGCGGCATGATACTCGGCGTTCTCGCTCAAGTCACCATGCGCGCGCGCTTTCGAGATCTCGCGCGGAAGATCGACGCGCAACTCCATATCCAGCGCGGCTATCTCGTCTTCGAGCTTCTTCTTTAGATCAATCATTCTTCTTTAGATAAAAGCGTTCTTGCAACTGCCTATATTATACGGAGGGTCGGGCAGCCGTGGCGGGGCGCGCAGGGGGCTTTTCGAACAGTTCCACAACGACATCGCCAAAGAGCCCCAATCGTTCCCGGTGCCACGCCGAAAACTGGGGTTGTATCGAGAACCAGTTACGCCAGTAGCGCACGCTGCCCGACCCTCCGTAAATGAGGAAGCGGCCTGACACGCTGATGGGCCCATCTGCCAAGCTTTCGATGTAGCGTTTGGCTTCGGGCGAGTCTTCAAATGGGAGCAGATAGGGTTTGCCGCGGAACGGATAGACCGGTAAATGGCAATAGAGGAAGCCGGGGAGTGCATAGGACGGCTGCCAGACCGGCGGGCGGGCTTCGATGAACGGACTGGGGCAGAGCACGGGCGTGCCGGGATCGTTCTTGGCCCACTGGTCGACAGTGTGCGCCGCAAGCCTCCAGTCCGAGCCGTGATGCATCGGCCAGGGCTCGCGCCACTGCCCCAACATGAGCAGGACGCCGACCGCGAAGACCAACGACAGGGGCTTCCACCAATCGGACGGGATGAAACAGGCGGCAGCGAGCGTTGCAGCCAGTGCCGCGCCGGGCAGGCCGAGATAAAGGTAGCGCGCGACGAACATGCTGCTGCCGGTAACGCGCGAGACTGCAAACAGTGCGAGGGGCTGCAACAGCCACCAGGCGGCGATAGCGACTAGGGAACTAGTGAATGAAAAAGTGGCCGGGCGCGGCCAGCGGAACAGCCGGCTCAGAACGAACCCACCCAGGCCGCAGATCAAGATGAGGCCGAATTTCAGTGAGATGCGCAGATCGCGCAGCGTGGGAAGGGCAACGATGACATGCGAGGTGGCTTGACGGAACAGACTCAACGCATCCATGAGCGCCGGAAGAAGCGCCAGGCCGAGGAGGAAAAATACAGTCAGCGTCGAAAGCCAGCCGGCCCGGCTCTCGTGACGCATGAGACGGACCACGGCATAGAGCGCGAGCACGATGTAGAACGGCCAAAACAGCAGATGAACGCGCCAGAGCAATGCAGCCGGGACGATAAACAGCGCGGCATCCCACCAATGCGGCGAATCGAGCCACCGGATCAGGAACCAGAGGCTGAAGGCGGCGAGGCAAGTGCCGAGAGCATAGGGCCGGGCGTCCGCGGCTTGATCGTTGATGCCACGCATGGACAGGCAAACGAAGACGGCGAACCACGCGGCGCCGGGATGAATTAGCCGGGCCGCCAGACGCGCGATGAAAAAGAGAGCTATCGCCATCAGCAAAACCGAGGGCAACCGGTAGGAGATTTCCGAAAATCCAAAGAGCGATTCGGCAGCCCGCGGCAGTTGGTAATAAATGGAATCGGGCACTTGCGGCGCGACGGCGAACGAGGGGTGATTCGGCCCGTGATGGACGACGAAAACAGTGGCCATTTCATCCACCCAGAAGCTGGAGGGCAACGGCATCAGCCACAGGCGCGTGATGCAAGCGACCAGAAGAAGTGCGAGGAGGAGGTTCAGTATCCAGGGACGGGTTAGTGTTTGGCCAGAGGCTCGATCCAGGAACGGCACTTCTTAACTAGCTTACAACTTGGCCGGATTTTCATCTTAGCCCCAGCGCGGGTGCTATGTTGAAAGGCTCCTATTTTCAGGCTTCTAGGTGCGTAAGTGGCCACCAAAATGTTACACTAATATCGAGGCATCAGTTACCCTCTATGGCATTCAAACCAGCTTTCGCGCAAGGCGCACAGATCGAGCATTCCAAATACGGTCTCGGTTCCGTGGCTTCCTGCACGGAAGAGTACATCGTGATCAAGTTCGACGATCACGGTGAAAAGAAATTCGTGTTATCAATCGCGCTGCCTGCTTTGAAGAAAAGCGACCGGACACCGCCCGTGGAAAAGCGCCGGGCCGCCCGCAAGAAGGCCGCTCCCGCAGCAGCGCAATAACACATAGAGTAGTAGGGATTTACAGCAAAAAGAAAAGCGGCACGAGACGCAGAATCTGCACCTCGTGCCGCTTTAGTTTGTTGTCCGCCTAAGCAGTTGGGACAGGCTTCAGCTTGTCGCGTTGCTCGCGCAGCACGGCCTTCCGGCTCAGCTTGATCTTGTTGCCTTCCAACGCCAGAACCTTCACCAGGATCTGATCGCCTTCCTTCAACTCGTCGCGCACAGCCTTGATCCGGTTTTCCGAGATCTCGCTGATGTGCAGCAACCCGTCGGTGCCGGGGAAGATTTCGACAAACGCGCCGAATTCCGCCAGCCGTACCACCTTGCCGAGATAAGTCTTACCCACTTCGGCCACGGCGCAGATATCGGTGACGCGCTGGATGGCCAGCTTAGCCGATTCGCCGTCGGCGGCGAAGATCTTGACCGATCCGTCGTCTTCCACGTCGATCTTTACGCCTGTTTCGTCCACGATGCTGCGGATCATCTTGCCGCCCGGCCCGATGAGGTCGCGAATCTTATCTGTCGGGATCTGAAGCGTGTAGATGCGCGGCGCGTACTGCGACATTTCACCGCGCGGCGTAGCGAGCACCGCCACCATTTTGTCCAAGATGAACATCCGGGCAACCTTCGCCTGGGCCATCGCCTCTTTCATGATCTTAGTGGTGACGTTGGGGACCTTGATGTCCATCTGCAGGCCGGTGATGCCTTTGCGCGATCCGGCCACTTTGAAATCCATGTCGCCGTAGTGGTCTTCGGCGCCCGCGATATCGGTCAGGATGGCGTAGTCTTTGCCTTCCAGCACCAAACCCATGGCAATGCCGGCCACTGGGTCGGCGATTGGTACACCTGCATCCATGAGCGCCAGTATCCCGCCGCACACGCTGGCCATCGAACTGGATCCATTAGATTCCAGAATGTCACTGACCACGCGAACAGTGTAAGGAAACTTCTTGTCGTCGGGCATGACCGCGGAGATGGAACGTTCAGCGAGTGCGCCGTGTCCAATTTCGCGGCGTCCGGCTCCGCGCATGAATCCAACCTCGCCGACGCTGAACGGCGGGAAGTTGTAGTGCAGCATGAAGCGCTTGGAGGTTTCGGTCAAATCGAACATCTCGATGCGCTGTTCGTCGTCCTTGGTTCCGAGCGTGACAGTGACCAAAGCCTGGGTCTCGCCTCGGGTAAATAGCGCCGAGCCGTGCGTGCGCGGCAGCACGCCTACTTCACAATCGATATTGCGGATTTCGTCGAATGCCCGGCCATCCGGACGACGTTTTGCCTTCAGCATTTCGTCGCGGAAGATGCGCTCTTTCAAGGTATCGAACAGTTCCTTGGCTTCAGCCTGCTGTTCCTCGGGAAGGGCTTCGACAACCTTTTTCTTCGCTTCGTGAACGCGGTGATAGCTCTCCAGCTTGGGGTACTTCTTGGTGTCGAGCGCGTCGGTGAGCTCTTTGCGGATCTGCGATTCGATGCTGGAATAGAGCGCTTTGTTGACAACCGGCGGCGTCACTTCCCATTTCTTCTTGCCCACCTTGGCGACTAATTCGCGGATCCCGGCGGCGATCTTTTTGCAGCAATTGTGGCCGTACTCGATGGCCTCCAGCACTTCTTCTTCAGAGGCATGCTGCGCGCCCGCTTCCACCATGACGATGCCGCCCTCGGTGCCCGCGACCACGATATTGACCTTGGATTCGCGCGTCTCATCGTAGCTGGGGTTGGCCACCAGCTTGCCGTTCACCGAACCCACTCGTACGCCGCCTAACACATGCTGGAACGGAATGTCGGAGATAGCGAGCGAAGCGCCGGCGCCAATAATGGCCAGCGTACTGGGATCGCGTTGGGGATCGGCCGACAGCACCATGGCGATGACTTGCGACTCGTTCATGAAGCCTTCGGGGAACAAAGGCCGGATCGGCCGGTCGATTAACCGGCTGGTGAGGATTTCCTTCTCCGAAGGGCGTCCCTCGCGCTTGATGAAGCCGCCGGGAAATTTGCCCGCGGCGTAAGTGTACTCACGATAATCGACGGTGAGCGGGAAGAACGCGGCGTTGGCCTTGGGCTCCTCGTTGGCGCACGCACTCACTAAGACCACGGTGTCCCCGGAGCGGACCACGACGGCGCCATTGGCCTGTTTCGCGATCTTGCCTGTCTCCAGGGTAATTTTTTGACCATCCAGGTCAATCTCTACGGTATGTAGCATCTGAAATTCCTTTTAATCCAGACGAGGCTGTCTGCTTAGTCTGTTTATAGGATTAAGGGGAGACTTTGGAGTGTTTGAAACTGCGGGAACGCCGCCCACCGGGGCGGTTTACCTGTACCCAGACACCTAACGACGGATGCCCAGGCTTTGAATCAGGTTCTTGTACCTATCCGGATTACGGCTTTTCAGGTATTTCAAAAGGCGGCGGCGCCGCGCGACCATCGACAACAATCCCCGGCGGGAATGATGATCTTTACGGTGCGTCTTGAAATGATCCTGGAGTTGCAAAATGCGCTGACTCAGGATCGCGACCTGTACTTCTGGCGAACCGGTATCCGTTTTGTGAACTCGGTATGTTGCAACTACTTGCTGCTTGGAATCCGTTGCCAGGGCCATTCTCGAATCGATACTCCTCGTCTTAACTTAATCTCTTTTTTGTCCTTCACAGGATAACACAAGCACAACTCGACCGCATCAAGCGCGGCGGATTTGTGTTACATTGAATGTCTTCGGAATTTGTGCCGGTCTGCTGTTCCCAACCTAGCATACAGGAGATAGTTTATGAACCTTCGTCCGCTCCATGACCGCGTGCTTGTCAAACGGCTGGAAGAGCAGGAAACCAAGCGCGGGGGGATCATCATTCCCGACAGCGCAAAAGAGAAGCCGCAGCACGCCGAGGTGATGGCGGTGGGCAGCGGGAAACTCCTGGAGGACGGGAATCGCGCGGCGCCGGACGTCAAAGCCGGCGACAAGATTCTGTTCGGCAAATACTCGGGCTCCGACATCCGGATCGATGGCGACGAGTATCTCATCTTGCGCGAAGATGAGATTCTGGGAGTGTTCGCCAATGAATAAGCTGCTGATCGCGGTGCTCGCGCTCGCCAGTATCGGCACGGCCAGCGCTCAGATAAAGGTCGCCGTGATCAACACCCAGAAGGCGCTGCTCGATACCGAGGAAATCAAGAAGGCTCAAGCGGACCTGGAAGCCAAGTTCAAGCCTCGCCAGGACCAGATGGTCAAGTTGCAGAAAGAGCTGGAAGACATCCAGATTCAGTTGCAAAGTGGGAAGCTGAACGAATTGGGTACCCAGGAAATCACCGCCGAAGGGCAGCGAAAGCAGCGGGATTTGCAGCGCTTGCAGCAGGATTTGCAGGAAGATGTGCAAAACGAGCGCACTGAAATCCTTCAGCGGGCGGGTACCCGGATGCAGGAAGTGGTGAAGAAACTGGCCGACGAAAAAGGTCTCGATATCGTGGTGGACAGCGCCAACACGGTTTTCTTTAAGACCTCTTTCGAGATCACCACCGAAGCTACCGCCGCGTACAATAAGGCCTACCCGGTAGCGGCTGCGAAGTAAGACTGCAAACATAAAAGCGGTAAAATAACGGTAGGATGTCGAGCTACCTGGAAGCCTACGGAGCCGCCGAGCAGCATCGCGCCCGCATTCTTGGGATGATCAAGACGTCCTCGATTGTCCTGGCCTGCGCGCTGGTTGTCGGTGCGATTCTGTACGGCGTCTTCAAGAATCACAGTGAGGAGCAGCGCGCCAAGACTTTTCTCGGATTGCTCGGCGCGCACAACTATTCAGCCGCATATGCGACGTGGGGTTGTACGGATTCGCATCCCTGCCCGGGTTATCCCTTCGCGAAGTTTCAGGAGGACTGGGGACCGAAGAGCGCACACGCCGATGAATCGGTGGCGCACATTGGGCTGTCACAATCCTGCGGTTCGGGCGTGCTGATCCGGCTGGACTATAAGGCCGCCGAGGAGCCGGTTTCGTTGTGGGTGGAACGGGACAGCGGGATCATTAGCTTCGCGCCGTGGCCGGAGTGCCCGGGAAGACACCTGCATTTCGGAGCGTGGCTCAAGTCGGTATTTCGCGGCGGCTGATTGCCTTTTCTAGCGATACCCAGCGGCCTGCAGCTCGAATAACTCCGCGTAGCGGCCGCCCAGCGCCACCAGATGCTGATGCGTGCCCTGCTCCACCAGTTCACCATCCGCCAGAACCAAAATGCGGTCGGCCATGCGAACCGTGGAGAAGCGATGGGAGATGAGCACCGCCATGCGGCCCCGAGTGAGATCGGCGAAGCGCAGGAACACTTCGTATTCGGCGCGGGCGTCTAAGCTCGCCGTGGGTTCGTCCAGGATCAGCACTTGGGCATCGCGCATGTAGGCCCGCCCGAGCGCGACTTTCTGCCATTGTCCGGCCGACAAATCGACGCCGTTTTCAAAACGCCGGCCAAGCATTTGATGATAGCCGTGCTCGAGTTGCGCGATCAGCGGGTCGGCCATGCTCTTGCGCGCGGCGCTCTCTACTCGCGCCTGATTGGCCAGTTCCTCAATGCGTCCGAAGCCGATGTTCTCGCGCACCAGCATGTCGTACCGCATGTAGTCCTGAAAGATGACGCCGATTTCGCCGCGCAAGCTGTCGACATCGTAGTCGCGCAAGTCGACACCGTCCAGCAAGATGGCTCCGCCGGTGGGCTCATACAATCGAGCGAGCAGTTTGACGAGCGTGGTTTTTCCGGCGCCGTTTTCCCCGATCAGAGCGATGCGCTCGCCAGCATCGAAGTGAAAGCTTACCCGGCGAAGAACCTGCCGCTCCGATCCCGGATAAGCGAAGGAAACATCGCGAAACTCGAAGCCGGATCGGATGGGACGGGGCGCTGGCAATGCGTTCGGGACGGAAACGATGCTGGGTTGGGTCTCGAAGAAATCGAAGAGATCTTTGATATAAAGCGCTTGTTCGGCGATATTGTTGAGGCTCGAAAACAGAGTCTCGATCAACGAACGCGACCGTGCGAAGGCGCCTGCCACGAAGGTGAGGCTACCGACGCTCATGGCGCCTGCCATGGTTCGGATCAGGATGAGAACGTAAGCCCCGTAATATCCTGCCGTCGGCAGCAGATTCAAAAGCGATCCGGTAATGGCGCGCTTAATGGCGAGCGCCTTATTTTCCTCGTAGAATTTATCGAACAAAGTGCGCGAACGATCGGCCAAGTGCTGGCCAAGGCCAAAGATTTTCACTTCCTTGGCGCTTTGGTTGCTCGCGCCCAACATGCGCAGATAATCGAGCTCGCGGCGCTCGGGCGTCCAGCGATACAGCATCGAGTAGGCCAGCATCGCAAAGCGGGTCTCGCCCAGAAACGCCGGGATGACGGCCCCCACTAACAAGATCAAGAACCAGGGCGAGAAGGATACCACGGCCGCTAACAAAGTTAGCAAGGTGACCAGTTGCTGGCCCATCCCGGCAATCACCCCCAACATGCCCAGCCGGGCGGTAGTTTGTCGGCGCGCACGCTCCAGTTTGTCGTAAAACACTGGATCTTCGAAGGAAACCAGATCCATCCGGTTGGCGTGCTCCATCAGTCGCAAACTGACGTGATTGGTGAACTTGTCGCCTAGGAGACTGTCGGTAAGGTTCACCGCGCGCGATAGGAGGTCGCTCAGGACGGCCAAGGCAATCTCATAGGCAAGATAGATCCAGATCTGGTGCGGGGCCACTGTGTGGCCCTGGAGGCGGTCCTGGAGAGCATGGACCACCTGATCGATAATCAGCTTCCCAACCCACAACTGGCCGACTGGGATCACCGACGATATCAGCCGTAAGACAACGGTTCCGGCGGTGAGTGCTGGACTGGTATCCCAGACCATCCGCAGCAAAGGCGGTACGTTCCGCAGCGCACGCAAGCGGTCACGCCATGTGGCAGGAGCGTCAGCCGACTTCGGAAGAGGCGGATGGAACGGGATCAAATCTCAGTGTAACGCCTGAAAGGTGGTTGAACGCTGAATAAGGCTTCGCGAGGCTCAGAACGGGGCCCAAAGGGCCCCATTCGACACCATCTGCCTGAATCTGAACAGGCCCCTCGCTCTCGCAAGGGCGATGTATGGGAGAATCAGGTTCGACGGAAACGCAACCGTCAAAACCTGTTTGTGATTCAGATGATAGGGCCACGGGGGTTGCGAGTCAAGTGAAAAACTGGAACTTGTGGAATTGGCTCTAACACCCTGATATGGAATAGGTTGGGGGGAGGATTCATTTTGGAAATCCTGTGGAAGATTTTAGAGAGGGCCGTGCGCACGCTAGGGCTTTGGTTTCTAAGGTGGAGAAATGTGAGGAGTTATTTGCCCTCGAGATGAAGCGTGATCAGCGATCCCTCAGCAGCTGAATAGCCAAATCTGCGGGCCAGCCGCAAGGTACCGCCCACCGCGAGCCCCGACAGTAAGCAAAAACCCAGGAGCAGTCCTGCCAGGCTGAGAATAGCCAAAACCATCCGTCCTGCGGTTTCAGGCTTTAGCTCCAGCGGCTTGTCGGGCGTACGTTGGTTTTCTGCGACGACACCTTGATAGTTAACGTTTTCAAGGAGTTTGGAGGAAGCTTCCGAATTAGCGGCAGGTCCCAGGACTACCGCGATGAGCGGACCGGTGCGCTTTACCGCCGCCCCCTGAATCTTTTGAAATTCCGGAAATTGCTGGCGCGCGAGGGACGGTGTGGCGAGCGAAAAAACAATCAAAGCCACCGACCCACTTGGAATTCGGTAGCGAGCCAGTTCAGCTTCAGTGCCAAAATCGAAAAGGGCAGCGGACGCTGGGATTTCAGGCGCGTCGGCTCCCAGATCCACCGGGCCCAAGATATAGCGCTCGGTGCGCGGAACTAAATCCTTGCCCGAAAAATACGCGCCGAGCGTCGGCAGGGAACCATGGGAGACATGAGGTAGCCCGGCGTCAGCCAAATCCGCGAGAGCCTTTGGACATTTACCCTGGCATGTCAGTAAGTAGTTCCCCATGCGAAGCGCGCTTCGGCCAGAGGGGTCAAGTGATGCCGCGAAGGCGCCGGTGGCGTCCTTGAAGCGCGCCGCGGTCACTCTAAACGCTCCGTAATCGGCATTTTCAGCGGCTTCCAGGCCATCCTCGTTCCACTGCGCGCGCGAGCTGGCGCTGACGTCGATAGGAGCTGTGGATTGGCGCTGATAATGGCCCAGATGCTCCGGCCAGATGGCCGCACACGCAGAAGACACAAAAAACGCAGCTAGAATCAGGCTCCGTGGCATTTCTTGTATTTTTTGCCGCTGCCACAGGGACAGGGATCGTTGCGGCCGGCCTTCTTATCGGAGGTGGCTTGCTTGGTCTCCGTTGGCGTCCCGCTGCCGCCAACGAACTGCAGAGCAGCCATTTCCTTGTCTTTTTTGCGCTGGATGTTGCGCGTGAAATCTTCCACGACGTTTTGGGCGGCCCGGCGCTGCTCGGAATTTGCGGCTACCAAGGCTTCCTCTTCGTCGTCTTCTTCGTACTCCTCATCCTCATCGGAGAAAGGAAGCACCGGCTTGGGCCTCGGCACGCGCACGCCGGGAAGACCGTCGGGGCCGCCGCCATTGGCAGGCTCGCCGGGAGCCGGGCCTTGGCTCACTTGCAGGAAGAAAAGATACCGGATGGTCTCGTCTTCGATACGGTCCATCATGTCCTGGAACAGATCGAAGGATTCCTTCTTGTATTCGATCAGCGGATCCTTCTGTCCATAGCCGCGCAGCCCGATGCCTTCCTTCAAGTGATCCATGGACAGCAGATGATCTTTCCATTGGCTGTCGATCACGTTCAGCATGATCATGCGCTCGGCCTCGCGCATGTTTTCCGGGCCGATCAGTTCTTCTTTTTCTTTGAAGCGGCGCTGCAGCAGTTCATTGATGTAATCTTCGATCTCCTGCTTCAGCAGCCCGTTTAGCTCTTCCAGATCGATCTTCACGCCGAAGGCGCTCAGCACATCGGACTGCAGCCCGGTGAGATCGTAGGCGCTCGCGTGCGCTTTCTCGGGGCAGCGAATATCGCTGAAGGAAGCCACGATGCCGTGGATAATCTCAGTGATCCGCTCGGTCTGATCGGTACCTTCGAGCAACTGGCGGCGCATCCCATACACCGCCTGGCGCTGCTTGTTCATGACGTCGTCGTATTCGAGCAGGTGTTTGCGGGACGCAAAATGCTGGGCTTCGACGGCTTCCTGAGCGGAGGCAATCCGCTTGCTGATCAGGCGCGACTCGATGGGTACGTCTTCCTCCATGCCGAGCCGCAGCATCAGATTCTGCATCCGCTCGCCGCCGAAAATACGCATCAGGTCGTCTTGCAGCGATAGATAAAAGCGCGAGCTACCGGGATCGCCTTGGCGGCCGGCGCGTCCTCGAAGCTGATTATCAATGCGGCGCGATTCGTGGCGTTCCGTGCCCAGCACGTGCAGGCCGCCTGCCGCAATTACTTCATCGTGCTCGCTGGACGTTTCAGCACGGAAACGGGCCATAACCTGGTCCCATTCGGCACGCTCGGGCGATCCGGCGGGGCTGGTCTGGAACAAATCGGGATCTTTGTTCTCCTTCTTCAGATATTCCTTGGTCAGGAATTCCGGATTGCCGCCCAACAAGATATCGGTGCCGCGGCCCGCCATGTTCGTGGACACGGTGACCGCGCCCTTGCGGCCGGCCTGCGCAATGATGAACGCTTCGCGCTCGTGATTCTTGGCGTTCAAGACTTCATGCTTGACGCCCATTTTCTTAAGCAAAGCGGCCAGGCGCTCGGACTTTTCCACCGAGATGGTGCCCACCAGGACCGGCTGGCCCTTTTCATGCAGCGTCTGGATTTCTTTAGCGGCGTTGCGGAATTTTTCTTCCTCCGTCCGGTACACCATGTCCTGGAATTCCTTGCGGACCATGACGCGGTTGGTGGGAATCACCATCACGTCGAGCTTGTACGTCTTTTCAAACTCGGCGGCTTCGGTTTCCGCGGTACCGGTCATGCCGGCCAGCTTTTTGTACAAGCGGAAGTAATTCTGGAAGGTGATGGTGGCGAGGGTCTGGTTTTCGCGCTCGATCTTGACGTTTTCCTTGGCCTCGATGGCTTGGTGCAGACCATCGCTCCAACGGCGGCCGGGCATCACGCGGCCGGTAAACTCATCGACGATGATCACCTGGCCGTCCTGGACCAAATAATCTTTGTCGCGTTGGAAGAGTACCGAGGCCCTGAGAGCCTGCTGGACATGATGCAGCGTGGACCAGTTCTCCGGCTGATACAGGTTCCCGCAGCCTAGCAGCTTCTCGACTTTTGCAATGCCCTCTTCGGTGAGCGCCGTGCTGCGATGCTTTTCATCGACCGTGTAATCACCGGTGGTGTAGCTTTCGCCGGGCTCTTTGCCCTTGATCTCTTCGCCGCGGATCAGTTTGGGGATGATGCGGTTGATCTTGTAGTACTTGTCGGTGGATTCTTCGCTGGGCCCGGAAATGATCAGAGGGGTGCGGGCTTCGTCCACCAGGATGGAGTCGACCTCATCCACGATCGCGAAGTTGTGGCCGCGCTGGGCGCAATCCTCCAGCCGGAACTTCATGTTGTCGCGCAGATAGTCGAAGCCGTATTCGTTGTTGGTGCCGTAGGTAATGTCGGCGTTATAGTTGGCGCGGCGCTCCTGGTCGTCCAGATCATGCACAATGATTCCCACCGACATGCCGAGGAACTTATAGATGCGGCCCATCCACTCGGCGTCGCGCTTGGCCAGATAATCGTTGACCGTGACAACGTGGACGCCTTTGCCCTCCAGCGCGTTCAGGTAGACGGGCAGTGTGGCGACCAGCGTTTTGCCTTCGCCGGTTCTCATTTCAGCGATCCGGCCCCGATGGAGTACCGTACCCCCAATCAGCTGCACATCGAAGTGCCGCATGTTGAGGACGCGCCGGCCGGCTTCACGGCAGACCGCGAAGGATTCAATCAGCAGGTCATCCAAGGGCTCGCCGTTAGCGACGCGTTGCTTAAAATCTACAGTTTTCTGGGCCAGTTCGGCGTCGGAGAGCTGCTGGAGCCCAGGTTCGAGTTCGTTGATGGCGGCGACGATTGGACGGAGCCGCTTAACTTCGCGTTCGTTCCTGGTCCCGAAGATTTTCGCAAGCGTGGAATCAAGCATAGGCGGGGGGCCTGCTTCTATTTTAGCGGATCACGGAGGTGGAGCTTCGGGGGCTGAACGTGCTCATTGGCGCGAACGCGTCGGGGAAGAGCAATCTGATTGAGGCGATTGGACTGTTGCAGGCCGCTCCAGTGGACTTGAGTACGGCGATTCTACGCCTGGGTGGAGTCCACGTCGTTTGTTCCCTTGCGACGCCATCGCCGGTTGCTGCAATCGAGTGTAGCGGCATAAATTATGAGCCACTAAGGTACCTGTTGGAATTCTCCGAGGAAGCGCATGGTTTCATCATTAGAAGGGAGCATCTATTGGGGCCGGTACCAGGCACGGAAAACGGCGACGATGTGACATATTTTGAACGGTTGGTCGGCAGCGCACGCTTCGGAGAGGAAGTGGGCACGGTTTCTCCAGGGCAGTCGGTGTTTGAGCTGTACAAAAGTCCGGCGGATCCGACACCCATTACCCGTATCGGAGACAAGTTAGAGCGAATTCGAATCTACCGCGAATTCCGCACGGTTGGCGATGCACAGGCTAGTGGGCTGTCCGTGAGATACCTTTAGCATTGAGGCAACGTCATTACAATGATGGCGTTGCCTGAACCACTCCCCCTGAGCGCTGCACAGAGATCCGAATTGCAGACGTATCTGCGAAAG